>Ga0068871_100000074_pt1 | contig 55493 bp, 69 predicted proteins | sample KBSMisM72_FD_72750 | JGI IMG/M metagenome (GOLD analysis project Ga0068871, IMG submission 72750) | Miscanthus rhizosphere microbial communities from Kellogg Biological Station, Michigan, USA - KBS Miscanthus M7-2 | ecosystem: Host-associated > Plants > Roots > Rhizosphere > Soil ...
CGATTTGATCGTCATACGTCCACCCTCGTTCAGTGACGGTGTAGTGCTCCCGCTTCATTGTCGCTCTCCAAACTCGGTTTGAGTGTCGCCACGCTAATCTGGTGACAGGTTACTATCCTGTCAAGCAGGGAAAATGGTTAACGCCATTTTCCTTGTATCCCGGCCACCAACCCATAACCGCGAACCTGTCGGCGACCAATCGGTAATCTGTCATCCCAATCGGGCATCTAGACACGCACCCCTGCCATGCGCTACACGCGTAACCCCTACCTCGGGGTTAACCAACCCACCCTTGGGATGATCAGGGATAACCCGGAGAAATAGACCCCGGAGAAATAGACTGTGACAATTATACGTCAGAGAAATGAACAGACAGACCCCGGAGAAATGGTCCCGGTTCACAGGGAACTCTGGCTCATCTTGACAGGTTCACACCCTGCCACCATGTCGTCTGCGCCACACCCTACAGGAGAGGACCGATGGATAGCGCGCCAACCCAGGTAGCAGCCCTGGATGTCGGGGAGATCTACACGATGGTCAAGTTCATCCCCAGCAACACGCCTAACCTGACCAACGCTATTAAAGAGGCACGGAAGAGCTTGATGCAGCAACTATCGTCCGTGATGGCTCGCGCACGCGTGAAAGAACCAGAATCCGTCTACGCTATGCACACCGTCCACTCGTTCACCCGGTCATACGACGTGGTGGTAACCGGCGTGGTCATCAGGGAACTCGGTTTGTAAGGGTGTGGATGAAATTGGGGATAACTTGGAAGATCGGGGATAACTCTGGGGATATGTGGATAACTTCGCCTGAGCGGCACAGACTCTGAGCCAGGGTGTGGATAACTTTGACGGTTGACAGGCTCCGTTCCTGCCGGCTACGGTCAGCCTGAGTAACCCTGGTTGCGATCAACGTCGCACATTGTCGCACCGCGTGACGCATATTGTCGCAGCCGTACCCCAAACGAGCACTGGATAACGCATGCGTGCCATTCACGGCTGGAGGATGACCAGATATGACGTGGTCGTGGCTGCCGGAGTTATGGCCATAACCCCGTTACATCAGAGGGTTGCATAAACTACGTGACACGCGTCGCGTGTGTCAGTTAACCTATTTTTGTCAATGTGCAACGTTGACGCACCCACTTCCGCGCACATTTCAGGGAAATATAAAACGGAGATTGCATAGGGATTTTACGGGGACGCAGATCGTGAACCATGGTTCTAGCCTTGCCTCGGCTATTGCTGGCCTCGAACCGGGGACATCCATGTGCTGCTCCCGCTTTATCGCAGCAAACTTAGTTTCGAGCGTGCTTCTGTACCGCACGAAGCGCAGCTTGACCAATACCCTGACCAAAGCGGTTTCCCGCGCGAGACAGAGGAATCCTAGTGCTATATATCATATACATTCACTGCACAATTTTACGCCACAGTTAGACCTAGTCGTCATAACAGTTGTGGTCAGAGATGAATAGGGTTGACACGCCTGCCGCCCGGTACTCCCAACAGCAAACTCGGTTTGGTGGTACGTTTGGCGGTACGGCAAACTCGGTTTGGCGACACGGCAAACTTGGTTTCTGTGGAGTTCCCCGGATGGGTTCAAGTTACTACTTCTTACATAGCGATTTCAGCTTGACAGGCTGTCTGCTACCGTACTCCTATGTTCGTCGTATCGTTGGAGTGCGCGAATATGGTAGAACGGTTAGTTGGTTCACTGGATAACATCCGTGAATCGCTACGCGCGGTTATAGAACGAATTGAACGGTTAGAGGCTGACAAAGCCGAGATCGCAGCCGACATCGCTGAGGTCAAAAAGAAAGCCAAAAGCGACGGCTTCGACATCAAGGTTATCAACACACTAATACGTGAACGCCGTAAGGACGCGGACGAGGTTGAGGAGTTCAACATCGTCCTCGACACCTACCGCCGCGCGTTGGAGACGCTGTAAGCGCCTCATCCCCCCACGTCTGAGGAGACGTAAGTATGGATTCCGAAATCCCGTCGATCGACTATGCAACCGACTTTGAAGCCGGCAGCCTTAAAGATGTCATGGCCGACATCGGTGCCAAGCCCAACAACGGCATGCACATGGTTCCGCTCGACAAGATCTATGCGCCGCCTGGACTCAACGTCCGCGTCCACAACGCCACCTATGAGGACCGGATCGAGGAACTCACTGCCTCGATCATGGCAAACGGGTTCTATTTGCACAAAGCTTTGCCTGCCCAAATCATCAAGCTGGATGGCGAGAGCGTGGTCGCGATCACGGGTGGCTTCACCCGCTATGCCGCCGCCCTGCTCGCGCGGGACCGGGGCTACCCGATCGTCGCGGTGCCTGTGATCCTGCGCGCCGCTGGCGGCAACGATCTTGACATCCAGAGCGCCCTGTTCGTTGACAACACCGGGGCACCCCTGATCCCGTGGGAGAAAGGGCTTATCGTCAAACGGTTAGTCGGTGGCGGCTACTCGAAAAAAGAGATCCGCGAGAAGCTCAGCATCTCTGACACCTATTACGAGAAACTCTTGTACCTCCACAGCCTGCCGATGTCGTTGCAGAAGCTGGCAATGGAGGATGTGATCAAGGCCAATCGCATTATCAGTACGGCGAAACGTGTAGGGGTGGACAAGGCATACGACGTGCTGACAGCGGGCCGCCCCAAGCGCAGCGGCGTCACCGCTCGCACCCTGACGGCAGCGATCGACTACGCGGTCAACCTGCCCACCGATGGCATCGGGTTCCTGTCCCGCTGGCGCAGCGGCGACGCTGAAGCGGTCGAAGAGGTGAACGCCACCTTGCGTAAGCCACGCAAGCCCCGCGCCCCGGCCGCTCCCCGCACCCGCAAGCCGCGCCGCAGCAAGAAGACGGAAACCGAGTTTGACCTGTAGAAACATGTTTGGCATGCGGTGCGGCGTTGTCGTCGCACCGTCCATCAAAGAGGCGGGCAGATGACCTACGAGATTATGACTTACGGCAGTGAACGCAAGTTCGAGGCAGGGGATTCAGTTATCCGCGCTGTGCCCCGGATAGACCGTGACGGCGGCATCACCAAGGTTGTCGTCACCCACATGAACGGGGAGAGCCAAGCCCTTGAACGCCTGATCGTAGACATCAGGGGCAGGTACACGGGGTCACTCTACTCAACCTGGGAGATCGGGAACCAGTGACGGACGGCCCCTCTGGTTACCGGATTTGGAAAGCGTGGACGGCGTACCACAAGGCGAACCCGGAGGTATACGAATGGTTTGTTCGGCTAACCTTCCATAAGATCAATAGGGGGTTCAAGCGACAGTCCGCTGACTTTATAATGCACGCCGTCAGGTTCGAGATAGAAGACGTGAACCCCGAGTCAAGCGACAAGTACAAGATCTGCAACGATTACGTCGCCTTCTACGCTCGCCTGTTTGCGGAAGAGTACCCTGACCAAGCAGAGTTCTTCCGATATCGTCAAAGCGTGGCCGATCAGTTCTTCGGTCCACTGTGAGGTTACCATGAGTGACAAGGTTGACGGAAAGCGGGCTTGGCGTGTGAACCCCTGGCGGGAGGAAGTCGGCGGGATCAGCCGAAACTTCGTCTACCGCTTGATCAAGCGGGGCGAACTGAAGACCGCGAAGCTGGGGGCCGTCAGGGTGATCCTGACCCCGCCGCAGGAGTTCCTTGAATCCCACCAAACGACCGATTGATATCGTTCATCGGAGAAAGGGCGATGAAAGGTCTTCACACATATCGCATGATCTTGTCCAATGTTGTCACCCCCCAGAAACTCATATCTCAACCTGCTATTGAATTAGCGTTGGGCAGTAAGGCGTTTGAAATAACAGAAATACTGCCTCACATGAACCAATTGCCAGAGCAACTGAACGGCTGGTTTCCTCCAGGCAGTGTGCGGTTCCCGTTCGACAAGTTGTGGTTCGAGTGGAACTCCACAGAATACGGGTTCTACCATCCGGACCCAGAATTACACGGGTCAAATCAATCTCTAGCCGTACTCAAGCTCAACCCGCGCCTGATACGAGTATGGTGCGTTGTACATACTTATGGCAACCACCTAGTTGTATCCGAGCCGGCAGACATCCCACTGCTAGAAACGCCCGATGCCGAACGCGAATCTACTATGCGGTGTATGGTACTTTGTGCGATATACCTGATAAACTCATCGCACACTGAAGTGTTAGGTCATAAGGTTAACCCATCCCTCAAGAAACAGTTAATACGACGAAACCGTTTCTGGCCTGAAATAGGTTGGTCGGAGGTTAAGATCAGACCGGGCGAAACGATCACGATCGCCCCGACCACACATGCCAGTGGTTGGCGTCTCCCCTGGCACGAAGTCCGTGGTCATTTCCGCTGGTACAAGGCCAAGGATGGCGTTGAGCGTGAAGACCGATCCGGTCTTTGGGCTCGGAAATGGATATACAACTACGAGAGAGGCAGCAAGGAAGTCGGGGTCAAACTGAAACGGTATAAGGTAATGAAACCCATCGAATTACGAACGGAAGACCGATGATACGCGTGTTAGTTTGTGGCGGGCGGAAGTTTACTGACGAGAAACTGTTAAATGATGTCCTCAATCATCTCAACAGCATACATGAAATCATTTGTATCATCGAGGGTGGTTCGCCGGGTGCTGACCATATGGCAAGCCGGTGGGCGTTTAACTACGATATCCCGAACTACAAATTTACGGCGAATTGGCTATTACACGGTAAAGCCGCCGGCCCCATCCGTAACAAACAAATGCTCCGAGACGGATTACCTGACATGGTGGTTGCGTTTCCCGGCGGTAGAGGAACCGCCAACATGGTCAGACAAGCCCAGGAGGAGAACGTCGTTGTGGTCGAGGTACTAAGTGACGGTGCTATCCGCGTAATCGAATCACAGCCGCCGGCTCATCAAACGACTTCATAGACGCCCGTACAATGTCGTCAGTCCCGGTCGCAATCGCTGCCGCGTAATGCCGTTCGATCTGACTCGCGCTGGTATCGTGTAGCTTCGCTACTAGTTGGACAGGCAGACCGTTCAACAATTGGGACGTGATGTGCGTGTGCCGTAGTGCGTATGAGGTTATCCCGTCTTCGCCAATCGCTTCCACAATCCGCCTGAACTTCCAAGTGTGATGGCCGGTACGCCAACCATTACCGGGTATCAACGGTTCGCTCTGCGCCTTACCCGCACTCACCACCCTCAACCTATTAGCCAGCCCAACGGGTATCGGCACAATCACCGGCACCAGTTTCTTGTTCCGCCCTTTCTTCGATGCCGGGATCAGCAACCTGTCGCCCATCAAATCTTTTACCTGACACTTGGCGACCTGTGAGATGCGTGCCCCCGTCACCGCGAGAACCTCGACCACCAACCCAAAATCATCCCCGCGAGCCGCCTGTACCAGCCTCGCCACCACGTCGTCCGACAGCACTACGTTGTTCGCCACCCTGGCACCGGGCAGTGCCGACAGACCCACCTTCCACGGGTGCCGGCTCAGCCTCGGGTCCGCATCAGCCGCGAGGTTTAAGACCGCCTTCAGGATGACAGCTAACCGGTTGACCCCGGAGGCAGCCAACCCCCTCTCCACCAACCCGTCGCGCCACACACTCAACTCCCCGGCTCCCAGCAGCGCTACAGGGCGCTTCAACATCGCGTCAGTCAGGTTAAGCCGCAGCCGGGTTGCATTGCCCTTGTCGCCGCCTCTCGCCTTCAGATTGGCCTCGTATGCCCGCACCACGTCATCCAGGGTCAAAACCTTCGGCCCGTCGTCATCGCCCCGGCCAAGCTGCAACGCGGCTTCCCGCGCCTGGGCAAAGGTCATGGTATCCCTGCCGTCAGCCCGCCGCTCGTCATCCGCCGCCGCGATACGCTTGATCGCGTTGCCGCCCTTCCCGTCCGCTAACCTGACCGACCATGTGCCGGCCCCCTCTATCCTCCGATACCCCAGGCTCACTCCACCTGATAGGGGCTGCCAGTACGGTTTGCCTCGAACCGCCAGCCGCATCCGCGCCGTTTTCGTCTCTATCGCCATGTCCCGTCCTATGTCCCGGTCAGCCTGAAACCGCATGGTACAGCCTGACACTGTATCTGGTCAACAACGTGAGGGTTTTCAACCGCCTATAGCGATTATGCCCGGACATAACCACCACATGATGGCCCGTCAGACGCTGTTCTACGGCGACTCGCATACGCAAGCATCCGCCAGTTTATCCAACAATCATAACAACTTACGGACACGTCCGGACCGGCTGTCCCGGCCACTGTCCCGTCAAGCTTTTTGGGCGATCCGGTCTTGATGCTTTCCGTCCACCGGACGTAACCTACCCTCCTGCCCGGACCACGTACCGAGACACGTCAACAGGGAGGTTTACGACCGATGCAGACCGTGCCGCCTCCGGTTGCTGCTGACCCCCAGACGTTGCCGCCACCCGTCTTAGATGGAGCGTTGACGGTGATGAAAAACATCCTCGCCGAACACCCGGACCTGGGAGATTTTGGCTTTGGCGTATTCGATTCACGTCACAAAACCGCGTCCCAGCGTGAAGCGGAACTCGCTGAAGAACGCGAGGTTATCTGTCAGCCACGCTCGCTTGTCGCCTTTATCGAAACGCGGAAATGGCTGCGCGGGAAAACCAAGATCAACAAGCTTAACAAAAAAGGCTCAAGCTACGGCTTGAAGCACGTAGTGGAGCGCGAGATCGGGTATATTACCAATGGAGTATTCATTGCCGCCGCGATAGCGGAAGATTTTAATGTGAAGCGTATCGCCGATTCGCCAGATGCGTGGTTGAATATCTCTTCAAGCGTATGGAGCAACCGCGATGGGTGAGGCAAAACGGCGGCGAGAGAAAGGTAACATTAGCTGGACAGACAACCATGATCCGCGCGTCCTAGCGATCTTCGAGGAGGCGGGAGAGCCGATAAGCCTTGCTCTGGTCGGCGCGGGTCTGATTATGCCTACAGTCACCGCGATGCCGATTGACGAACTGATGAAGCCACAACACCGCGCACTACGACTTGTCTTCGGTGTATTTGACCGCATTCGCACTGGTGAGATCGACGGGATATGCGGGCTATGCGGCACCCGGTACAACGTACAGGGCTTTTCCTGCTACGCGGTGATCGAGCGGGCACGCGGGATATCACGCGAGAAGCCGGCCCTCACCTTGCCGATTTGCCATAGCTGTGACAGCGTCAGCACGCAGGAAACCCAGCGGCGCGTGTTGGAGATGTTTCCGATGGCCGACATCAGCAAAGGCGGCACTGCCTAATTGCCAAAGGGAGCCGCAAAGAACGTAGGGGGAGCTATGACACAGGCAACGTATTACTGCGGCTTTTGCCGCAAGCCTGACACTGAAGTACGCAAGCTGGTAGCGGGGCCGCAAACCCTGATCTGCAACGAGTGTATCGACTTGCTGCACGAGATCATCCACGGAGCAACGGACGACTGCTCAGCTTTGAGGGCTTCGAAGGAAGCCCGGAAAAGATGGACCCCGGAGAAATGATGGAGGAAAAAGCATTAAAGGCTTTAGACGACGCTATACACTGGTTGGAAAGCTATCGTTATTTTATGACGCACCAATACGAGCATCGCGTTTTAGGCATCGAGGGTGGTCAGCCCATATGTGAGAGGAAGTGGGAAATGGGTTACGCGCCACACCCATGTCAGGGGATGAAACGATGGCTGACGAAATTGAATACGACTGCACCGACTGCGGGCGGCATGTCATAGCGTATGGCTTCTTCGGCGTTGTTGAGCCGGGCAAGCGTTGCACTAGTTGCGACTGGATCAGGGAACACATCCCACCGATTGAGCAAGCCGAGATGCGTGAGCGACTAGGCGTGCCGCTCGCCAAACCCGGAGACGAGTGCCAATGCCAATCGATATAGCTATCGCGCTGATGATCGGGTGTTTTGGCTTTGGCTACGGTTTAGCGTGCCGTTCTGCCCGCAAAGACCTTGAAAAGGTCGAAGCAAACGTTTACCGCATATTGGGAAGGAAGATGTAGAGTCCGAGTAACAGCACCGCAACGAACGCGAAGAATACGTTGGACGAAGCAAACGGTGCCATTGGTGGCAGTGGTAAGATGGTGAGCAACCACATGAACATCACTACCGTAAAAAGTATTTCTAGTATCATGGCGTCCTCCGTTTTTGGTAGCGCCGCAATGCGGCCCGCGATTGCGGACCCCAATCCCCGTCGATCTTCCCCTTGTACAAACCTTCGGCCTGAAGGTGGATTTGCAGCGAACGGGCTTTCACCTCGAACTCCCTGATCGCTGCCGCCACTTCAACCTTCGCCGCATCCTTAGCATTCATCGCACGGGGACCGGGGGGTCTTTTTGACCCCCCAGCAACCTTACGCAGGCGGCAGTGGACGAGGCTTCCCCCCGCCCTGTGGATCAAGTACCCAGCCAAACTCCTCCGTATAGACCCAAATAAAGCCAGGGTCAGCCGGCTCTTCCGGTGGCAGTTCTATAGGATGTGCCGGGTATACTGGCAAGTAAATCGGGTGGGTCGGCAAGGGAGGACTTCCCCCTATACTTCCGGGGGGTATGATAACTATAGGATGCTCAGGCTTTGGCTGCGGTCCCGGCCCGCCGATATCGACATAGGGCGGCGCGCCGCCCCAAACCTTTGGAACTTCAGCGACACCTTGAAAAGTTACATCTACCGGCTCGCCGCCGTTGATTGTCATCCGGCCGGTAAAACGCATTGCTGTAGCCATGTTAAACTCCTGTGAAGCGTGGCGTAGTCTACACGCTTGGTTCTAGTATTCCAAACTACTTGGTCGCCAATGTTCCGGCGATCTCTCGCGCGACTCTTACCGCAACATCCTCTGCACTCGTCTCCGGTGCCGTGGCCCACGCGAGATAGATGACGCCCACAAACGATTCAGGACCGGGGGGTATCGGCACCGCACAACCGCGTTTGATGCCCCGATCAGCCAGCCTGCGAGCGAAGGGTGTGCCGGCCGCAGTGATATCAACGCAAACCGGACTGCCGTCTAGAACAGTCACGAGTGCCCGCGCATCGCTAATATGTACGATGATTGGCAGGGAGCGCGGGCTTGGTATTACCGGGCGTTCGCCGTCTCGTCTCCGGGCACCCATAAACTTTTGCGTGTTACTCGGTAGATCAACGGACCAGATTTGAACAAGGTCCGCTTCCCCGGCCAACTTCTCCAATGCCTCTGGTATGTCGCCAACCTTGAGTGTTGGGGTGGTCGGGGTCATCCACACCTCGAAAAGCTCATCTCGCTTCTCGTACACCACCCAACTGACCACCCCTACGATCACTAACCCGGCAACGGCAAACGCCTTCCATGGGGTATCGGCGTAGGTGAGCAGGCGGCCGATGAGATCGCCCACAACGCTGCTACGAGGTGGTGGGTCACTCACGTGAACACCGTGACTGCCCGGTTGAAACCGCTGCTACTAGGCGTGGGCGGCGGCCCCGTACCCATACTGCCCGCCGCCCTCGACATGGCCCCAGCACGCCCCTCCAGCAGCGCTGCAACGGCAAACCTGCTGCGTGCGGTACTGCGGCCCCTAGCCCTGCCATAGACGATCGCACTCGGCATGATGACGCCACGGGCACTGGACCGGCGCGCCGATGCCCGTGCGAACAGCCCGGCACCGGATACCAGCGTCTCGCGGACGACGCCCGCGACTCGTAGTTCACCTCCAGTGGAAACCAGTCCTTCACGGACTACGCCGCCGATCTGGATGTCGGTCACGATGCCACCCTGACCCCCGCCTGAGCCGCGTTAAGCCCTGCCGGTGTCCATGCTGCCCCGGTATCGGGGTCAGTCGCGAAGTAGGTTGCCCCCCAGCCATAGGTCGTACCGGGCGCTACGCTTGCGACAGACCCTGCACTGTTGGTGGTGCCGGATTTCAGCCGGATGCTGGCGGTTTTTGCGCCACTGTCGCTCTTTGCCAGTGAAGCCTTGACCGCGACCGCATGAACGGTCGAAGTGGTAATCGGCGGGAAATTATACAGATCCTCGTGCCCTACGGTCGCGTCAAACACGTAGGAATACTGGCCGTCCGGTGGTTGTTGGTTCACCTGATCATAGTTCGCACCGGATGCGGTGAGGTTACCCCACAACAGCCAGGATGCTTGCCCGCTGGTCATGGCCGGCGCTGTCCCCGGAGCGCCCGAAGCGTAGGTGTTCGCCGCTCGATACCCCAGATTGCCGGCATCTGTTTGCTGTAAAACCACGCTCGTGTCGTTGATAAAGCCGATCCAATACTGCGCCCCAGCCGAGAGGCTTTGCGGCGTCGTTAGCGGCAAGTTTGCAACCGTGCCCGAAGTCACGCCGGTAACCTGCGTACCTGATGACATCAGAGTGCCCGGCGCGGTGCCGCCGCTATCAGCGTAGACAACGCCGCGATAATTCGCACCCGCGCTGGTCGCGCCCGGCATGATGCTAATGCTGCTCAGCGTGCCCGCGACGGCCGGGGTGAACCGTCGTAGCACCAGAGACCCAGCAGCCGGCGCGTTCGTCGTCGTCACCCGTGCCGCGCTCGACCCCAATATCCCCGCGCCAACCGCAAACTGCACCGCGCTGTCGCTGACCGGGAACGCCGTTTCGATGCGGGGGCTGTTCAGCAAGACCGCATTGTTGATGGTGCCGGTGGTGTCGAAAAGGTAAAAGTCATCAATGGTAGGGTTGACGGCTAGATTTGCAGTTACAAACTGGAACACGTTTGCGTAGTTGTTGGCACTGCCAGTGGTATCGACGCTACTGCCGGATAATATCGATACGCCGTCAAGCCAAAGTTGATATGCGCCGGTATTTGAAAAAGTGATGTCCCACTCCAAATAATGCGTCGAACCTGCTGTAATGCTGGTAGTGGACGTGCCAAGAACTGTGCCGGAGTTATAAGCCCCGTTCCTAACGCTAAATGTTCCGGTGGTCTGATTTATACAAATGCCGCACTGATTAGTCGCCACATCGGCGAATTGAATACCGCAAGTCTGAATAAGCGAAGCAACGCTAATCCGAACGCCACCAATAAGCCTGCTGTAATTACCTGCCAGTGTCTTCGATAAGGTTCCGGGGCCAACGGTCATAGACACGGCAAAACCCGTCGCGCTCAACGCGGCAACGATTGTTAGCCCGCTCGTTGCCGTGTTCCACTCGGCCTGCAACAACGCCTGGACGCCTGCGGCGTTGTTGTTCACTGGACCGTACTTGTCGAACCCATCCAAGAAAACAATAGCCACAACCACGCCCTCCTTCACCCAGAGGCGATCGTCAGGGAACCAACCGGAAACGCGACCGGGACGCCACTGGCAAGGGTCTGCGAGGCCAGCTTCCGCACCATGCCGTTACCCACGCTGCTGGTGTTGACCGCAGTTCCCGCGTTGGTCAAGGTGAACGTGTTCGCGGCTGGGGCAACCACCGTCAGCGGCCCGGTGAAGTTGGACTGTGAGAACGTTGGGGATGAACCGCCGTACTCGTTTGTCCAGATGACGGTATCCCCCGCCGTGAAGCCGTGGCCGGGTACGGTCAACACCCCCGGTGAAGCGAGCGACACGGTCGCCGGCAGCCAGTCGAAGTTCCCCAGGTAGTCCCATACCAACAAGTTTCCGCTGGTCGAGGCGTCATAGATACCGAACGCGATCACCGCAGTCCAAGCGGCACCCGGCAGCGGGAAGTTAATCGCGGCGGCATTGCTGATCGTGCTCGGTGCCGAACCGGCAGCGGTATTCCAATCGGCGGCGGCGGTTGCGACTCGCGCGTACCCGGCCGCCGACACCTCGGTAAACCCTGTACCATCGTCCAACCCGACACCCGTGAACAATGCAAGGTAGGCTGTGGGCAGGGTGAACATAGCCGTCTTGCCGGTGACGTGGTTCAAAACCCCGCGCGACACGCGATCGGTAAAGCCGGTCATGTTTCATACCCCACAATGGTGCCGAATGGCCCGCTGAACCCGCTATCTGGAGTCGCTGGGGCAAGGATGCGGAGAACGTCACCCTTCGCGAAGTTGATGACAGTCGCGGACGAGTTGAACGTGGCGTTAACTGTACCAGCCCCAACCGTAATCGTACCGGCATTGGTGAAGGTAAGCGGTGTCGCGGCAACCGCTTTCTGCACACGCAGCACAACAGCGGCAGTGGCAGCGGCAGTCCCGCCCAATGTGCTGGATGCACTCCGGTAGTCTCCGAAATCCGGTGGTATCCTAAATGGGAAGCTGAACCGGTGGTAGAAGAGCGGTTGATTGGCAGTGAGCAATGAGGCCGGATCACTGCCGAATGAGAAAGCGCGTAGCGGCCGAACGTTGATGAACTTACCTATCCCACCATCGTAGACAATGACATCGTTATCAACGGGTGACACAAAGTCGAACCCGTCAATCTTCTCGACCCACCCCGTACCGTCGAACATCCATACCGAATCGCTTTGTGAGTTCCAGGCTCGCCAGCCTGTCTTCGGTGCATAGTAAGACCAATCGGTTGTACCGAAGACCGCGATGGTGTTCGAATGCCCCGCCCACAAACCCGCTCCCGCCGTACCAACGATGTAGCGGTCACCGGCTGCTGGCAGGACGCTGGGCGGCGAGTTCATCCGGTCCAGCACAGCCAGATGCACTAAGGCGTCGAGCTTTGCGAAGTTGGGGTTAAACCCGCCGACACCCCAGCCGTCCTCATGGGGTGCCCATCCCCATACGACGCCTAGATTGGGTCCACTAGTACCGGGCATCAGGGTGGTCCCCCGTCAAAATTGTAGTCGAAGTCATCATCGAATGCGCCGACACGATACAACCGGAACTGGTAGTGTTGCCATGAAACAAGGCCACCTCTTACCGATTCCAATTGGAACCAATAAGACGGCAGTTCACCGTCTGCGGTGTCCATGGTGCTATCGTAAGTCCACGATGTACCGGTGATGCCGGTCACGGTTCGGAGCAACGTTGTTGGTTCTGGGTCAGCCCCATCGTAAACGCGGACGGTGTAGGTGGTGCCGGGTTCCGGCCCCGTGCTGCCTGCTAAATGTTCGAGTAGGAAATTGGCCTGTGTGATCCTGTCACGGTGCGACCATGTCAGTTCCCGATCACCGGCCGTAGACACCATGCTTAATTCATACGGAGTACCATTCACCTTCAGGTCGCCCGGTGGATAGGGACGCCCCTGCCGGCCGCCGATCGGCACCTCGTCCGTGTCTGCCAGAGAGGCGTCAAGCTGTTCGCTGGAGGTACGGGTGAGAAGTTTGACCTGAACGACTTCGCTGGTTGCGTAATCCCTAAAGTCGGTGGTTGGCGCGAAAGCCTGAAACCAAATCTGGTCGCCGGCCTTGAACTCGTGCAGGACGGTATCAATACAGCCACGCGCGACAGTCAACTCACTGCCAGTGAAATCGATGTCATCAAGGCGGCAGTATTCCTGAACGGCCGGATCAGCCCGACTGACGAGCACGATCGGCGTGCCGATCGCCGCTGTCACCAACTCCATCGAACTGCCGCCCGTAAAGTTGAACACCGTGTCGCGCAGCCCGATGTTATCGGCTAACTCGGCACCGGCATCGAACCCGGCGATATTGCGTTCAACGAAAGCCGATTCCGATGTTGTCTTGCTTGAGACGACGTAGTCCATCGCCGCGCCACCGGGCCGCTCGGCGAAAATCTTGACGAGGCCGGTATCCGCCGTGACAGCCGCTAGCTCAGCCGGCGGCAGGTTCTCACTGAGATCGAGGTAGGTCATCTCCCCGACCAACTTCTCAGAGATAACCCTTGCGGAGCGGTTGGGCGGTATCCAGAAGCTTTGCTGTGGTGTTACAAAGCTGGTCGCGGGCAAGCCAAACACATCCTGCACCGCGATAACCGTGATCGTGTTGTCCTCAAGCGGCCCTTCCTCGATCTCTCCTATCCGTAGGATCAAGTTGCCGATGCCACGGGACGGTGCGCTGATCCGGATCACGTCACCCGGAGAAAACGAGAACCCAACCCGATCGAACTTGATCCGCATCCGGCGCACATCGGCCGAGTTAGCTTGTAGATCCCGCTGCGCCAGCCGCATCGCGAGGGCCGGGGTTGGCACGCCGAGATAGTCAACGGTGGTCGAGATCATCGTCCCGAGTGATTGGAACGAGGCGATATTCTGAACTCGAACCTGCCCCTTCCGCCCACTGATCGGATCGATATAGTTGACAATGATCTCGTTGTAGGTTGTGTCGGACGAACTCGACTCGTCCTCGATGATCTCAAGCATACCATTTTCAAAGGTATAAATCTCCAATGCGTTTGGATCGTAATCAAAGCGGATCAACCGTAGTTTGAGTAACCCGGTTTGCCGATCGATGTATACGACGCCACCAATCGTGTTGACGATAATCTGGACAAACCTGTCGATATCCTCCTGTCTATTCCAGCGGATACACATCCCGAAACCTTCTTCGATCAGTGTCTCTGCCACCTCCGTAAAGCTGTCCTCATCGATAAACGATCGCGGCATCCCGCGACCCCAAACGTTATTCGTAGCGCACTCGTATAATATGTGCGCCGGGTTCATGGCTTTAATCCCGCCGCCCTGTTGGCTGATTGAGGTAAAGCTACCGCGAACCTCGTGAACCGATACCGGCTCACCGAACATCAGGGATACCACCAAGCCGCTAACGGTTGCGTCCACCCCGTAAAGCTCGTCGCTATGCCCATTGCACACGGCGGCAAAGCGGGAAGCAGTCTCCTCCGCAGTTGACCCGATCGCCACGTCGTGGCTCGCACCGGTAAGATAGGTAAAGAAGTTCACCTGTTCTTCGCCGATGGCGATGCCGTCCCCTGAATGCGGCTGAGTGTTAAAGGTGATCAAGGTTACCGGTGCCGTCTCCATCGGGATCATCGCGAGATCCGGACGCCACACGTCGCCATCCCAACCGGCGGTCTGGCGGTTAACTCGCAGTTTCCACGGCTTCGGGTACGGGTTGTTGCTGCTAATCTGACCGTAGTAAAACAGGGTCGTAACGCCCCGCCATCCGGGTACGGGGAACCCGCCTTCTATCGCACCGGTAATGATCGTATCGACAACCTGATCCGCTGCACCCATCAACAGTTTGAAGGTGCCGACAAGCCCTCCTTCCTTCTGGTCCCCTCCGAACAGGCTTGGTTGGTTGATCTGTTGGAAATCGCTGACTGTGAGGCTGCCTGACCACGCAGAGAGATCTCCTACCTTGATCGCCGTAAGCTCGTTCACCGGCCCGCGACCCACGCCCATCTGAACGGCCATCGTATACTTGTAGCCGCTGATCTGTGACTTGCTGCCACCTTTACCGCCGCTGGGCATCGGCTTCTTCTCGTAGGGCTACCTCGACCACAACCATCCCTAATGGATCTCCGGTCGCTTCAACCTCCTCGATCGATATGCCGTTGGTGACAAAATCGGACCAGCTAAACCCGTGCGCGGCAAACCACAAGCGGGGTTCCCGGTTACACATCCCGGCTGCCCTTAGATGGCGCATGTAGATCCGTGCCACTACTTCTTGCCCCCGGCGGTCTTCGTGCGGATCGCTTGGCTGGATAAGTTACCGTAGTACAGTACCATCCAATCCTCTATCCACACATCGCCGAAGATGACCGGCTGCGGTGTCCCTTCCTCGTGTTGCGGAAACTGGAAGTCCTCAAAAGTCGCAGGCTTGACAATGTCGGTCTGCGGCTTCTTCGCGGTCAAAGCCGTAATCGTGTAGCTGATGATGAGTAGGGCTAACGCCCAGATAAAGTTCATTAGAACACCGGTTGACCGTCAAAGGGATTCCGGCCAGGGGTATGCGGGAACCCTCCGAAGTTGCCAAGGTTGTTAAACTTGTTGACGCAAGTATCAACGACGCGATCACAGCCAGGGAAAACCGAGATTGGGTCACCGACATCCAACCCGGCGGGCATCCCGATCACGGTAATCTGATCACCGACATGCGTGATGACCATACGGCGTTCGAGCACCCCCGAAGGAATGTGGTATTCAATAAAGCCGCCGTCGAACCAACCATCCGAGTCCCCCGGAAACCCAGAAGCGGTAATCGTCAATCCGCTAATGCCAGTGACCGTTGCGTTCACCCGAAACAACTCGCGATCAACCTTGCACGTATTCGTCGCATATAAGACGTGTGGACAGTTACGCTGGTAGCCATACCGTAGCCCGCCACGCTGGAACGACGCCGCCAGCATTGCACAGGTGATCTTGGCCTCAACCTCGTCCACCTGTAAGATCCCATTGACGGTCCCGATCCACGTTATCACTGCCTCGGATACCACTGGCGTCATGCCATCGATGTCGGTTATATCGCCTACATGGGCGCGGCGTAGTCGCAGCCACACCGTATCGGATGGCAGGGTGCCGAAGTAACGCAACTGCTGGCAGAACTCCTCCTCGATCGGCATCGTGATAACCAGAGTGGTACTCTGCGCCTCACTGCTAAGACGGATAGCCTCGTGCCGGATCGGCACTGCCTTCCATTCAACCTCGTTATGCCAGACATTCCGGTCGGAGCCATTGTAGCGCCAGTAGTAATCCGCCCCGTCTGACGTGCGAATAAACTCGAAAAGCTCGATCGGTCGCCCGGAGAACCGTGATACTTCAAAGTCGCTCATGTCGGGATAGTGAAGTTGCAGAAGATCGTTTCAAACATCACACCGCGTAAGTGGATCGTCGCTATTCCACCCGCCTCAACGATAGTCGGGATTAACCAATGTGACTCCCGTTCGGTGTCAGAAACTCCACCGAAGTCATCATCATGGTGCAACACGCAGGTCTTCTCGTAAACCTGCACAGCTAATTCGGCCGCAGGATTGTAGTCGAACACCCGCACCCTGGCATTCCAATACTTGTACCAATCAGGGTCTGACGAACCCGCACGATAGGAATGATCGGAAAACCCAACCATGATGAATACAATCCAGAAATGGCCGTTGGTGCGTGGAATGGCGTTAATCTGGTGATCGTAATGATCGCCGCCCCCTACACTGTCATCCGACATGTAGGTGTACTCATCAAGGAAGGGGATCGCTGGTGCTCCTGTTGCAAGTTGCCAGTTAGCGTTATCGTACTGGTAACCCGGCGTCGGGATACCATAGTTAGCACCGCTGATCAAAGTACCGGTGATGCCGTTAAAGTCATTCATGTGGTCAAGTGGGATCTTCAACATGACCCCTAGCGGCCATGCCGGCTGGATTACATCATGTACTTCTACGCAGACGTTACTCCCTCCCGCTGCCTCTGCATCGAGATAGGGGCGATTGAAGTAGATGTACATGACGAGTCGGCCGATACCGGGGAGGATGATCCCGATATTATTGTTGAGATCATTCAGCGAGCCGTGATTTTGATAAAAGTGGTATGAAAGATTGTGGTTATTGCAAATTGGATAAAACATGGTAGTACGGATTCTACACGGACCCAACCCTCCCCAGCCAGTCAGGTTGTAGGTGCCCCCCAGGAAATCAGAAATAGGCGGTAATACGCCAAAACAGCCGTCAAACGCGCCAAGGGCGAAATACCCCATATACGTTAGGACCGTCGCGTCATCGTGAACATCGAAAATACGAAGCCCATTAGCATAAGGTGGACCGAGTAATGCCGAATAGTAAACCGCACCCACCACCGTCAGCGATCCATCCGCCGCCGGCTTCATCAATACCCACCAATTCTGAAACGTCGAACTAATCTGGTAATTCGTATGAACGAGAACGTATCTCCCCTGTCTGACGGGGTTGCCGAACACCGACGCAGCGGCACCCGTAGCACCGGCGATCGCACTGCCATGCCAAGCGTTGATAGCTGTCCTTAGCCCTGCCCAGGTAAGTGTGTTCAAAAGAACCCCGGTGGGGCCGTAGACGAGCAAATTCGTAGTTACGCCCACCGCTAGGTATGAATTGCCGAACTCATCCAGCCGGTCAGGCGAGAACCCACCATTAGCGTAATTGGAGAGACCGGTATCGGCAAACCACTGGAAGTCATGCAAACAGATATCATGCGTGGGTGGTTCGGGAGGAGGACCGACCTCGTCCCCAAGCCCGTAACCAACCCCGGTACGAAACACTGCGTTTACCGTCGTCACGCCTTGCGTGTCGATTGGGTGGACAAATTCAACGCTATCCTGGTCGAGCCGGGAGAATGTCAGGAAGCTGATCCGCTGCACGTCCTGCGGCCGAATCAGTCTCCCAGGCGCAGAATCAAGTGCAAGCTGTTCGGTTTCCCCCTCGCTACCACTAATCGCGGCGGCGGTAATCCTGCGATAGAGGCGGGTGCCGTCTCGCAATTGGATGACAATGTATTCACGATGCAGAAACGGCCCGCCCATGTCGGTATAGCCGCAACGCTTTACCTCCATCGTTGTATCGTCAGGCTCTATCGGTGCGACGATCTCGAAATCCATCATACCGGACGGCAACCACAAGGGCAGCCGGCGTCCCATCAACGTGTAGAACAAACCGCGCAGCCGCCAATGTGCGGCGCGACCTTTCGCGAACCACGCGAACTCTTGATGGGTAAAGCCTGTAACGTCGTAGAGGACTGGAATGCCGGTATCATTGTCGAGCGCAAACCATTTGCGATCGTAACGCACTGCCAAATCGAGTTCGTTGGTATCCTCCTGCAATACATAATTGCCGTTAAAGATGCCAAGGTTAGACACGGCGTTTGACCGATTCGGTTCTAACGACTGAAACCGTATCCGTACCTCCGCAGTGCGATCGGCTCGCCGCCCAAAGTCTGGCTGGCTTTCAAGCTTACATTTCTTGACCGGCAACACTCGTGTACCGATCGGCCAACTGCCGCCGATCGGCGCGGCCAATAACAGGGACTCGGCCTCACCATCATACCCGGCAATCTCGACCAACTCATAAGTGAAGGGATCAAGATTGGCGATGATCGCGTACCGACAAGTCTGAAGTTCGGTGTAGTTGGTGGGCACGTAGATCGTGGTATCGCCACCGGAAGCCGCTATCCGAAGGTGACAGACATCGTGCCAAAGGGGCACATAAATCGGCGAACCGGCCGTAGCCATCGTCAACAGGTCGAGGTAGGTCCGCTCTGGACCGGTAAGCATGTAGCTGTATTCGAGCCGCTGCCGTGGGCTGATCCGCAGGCTCATGCGTTGCTCTCTCGCCATCGGCGATTCGGCAATACTCGTCATCCACTCCAACGTCTCGCTCTGACCACCTCGCCAGTTCGGGCGCAGGGTCCACACTGCCAGCTTCTCCAGGCTCTCGAACGAGTAGATGACGAGGTTGCCGTCGTTCTGGAGCGACAGGTAGGCACCCTCATTGTCCGCTGTATCACTGGCCCACAGCGCCTCCGTGTCGGCATAGATGACGAGGTTGCCGTCAGGCTGCATGACTAGCTTGGTAGCACCCTGATCCTCGGTAGCGGTCGCCCACAAGACGGTATCGGGCAACTGCAACAAAACCAGATTGCCGTCTTTCTGGAACGCTAACCGGAAAACTCCGCTATCGACCCACTGGCCCGGATACATCGTGGAACCATTGGGCAAGGCAGTCTTGCCGCCGAAGGCACCCGGTGACACCACCGTATCGGTTGCCCACAGCGCCGGCATGTCAGCCTCTCACGATGCTGCGGATGGTGGCGGCATTCTTTACCAAATGCTGCACCACGATCTTCTCGCCGGCTGACGACGACATTGCATGTGGGATGCGCTGCGGGTCATCAACCAACACCGACCGGATGTTGATGTCACTGCCGCCACCACCGTTGAAGATGTGCCGTGGATCGGATCGAGTCAGCACCTCCTCACCGCGTTGCAGGATCGCGGCCTGCTCGTTGACACCCATCCCGACCACTGATCCTCTGTGGTAGCGAGGTGCATTGTCCCACCACGATGCCGGTGCCAATGCCGGGACACCGGCACCCCCGACGACGCCACCACGATGGAAGAAGAGAGCGCTGACGCTTGGGCTTAGGGTGGAGACCGCTACCGGTGCCGCCGTCGAAGCGGTACTGCTAATGGTAGCCCCCGCGAGGTTCGCGCCCGTCTGAGAGCCGAACCCTAGCAGCTTGCCGAAGAACCCGGAGATACCACTGCCGGCGGCACCGGCACCACCGGTATCGACACCGAACAGACTCGACGCGAGTTTAGCCGCCTCCGCTTTGATCAGGTAACTGGCAATATCCTTCAACAACTGTGCGAACAGGTTGGCACCGGCATTCTTCACCGCCGTGAGAACGTCCTTCCACTGAGCAGTCTTCGCGATTGCCTTGCCGATCGCCTCGGACACGGTGTTGAATGCCGTCTCCAACCCGGTGCCTAGAGACGAACTAACTGTGCTACGCAGACCCTTCATAAACTCACTGGTATATTGCGTCTCCGCACGCAACTCCTTCATTTGGGCAGTGAGTTTGGCTACTTCGGTATCCGATAGCGTCCCCTTATTGGCGGCAATGAACTTTTCAATTGCATCCGCTGCATCGAGAATAGCCTTCCGAGTAAGGTCGTAGGCTTCTTTGCGCTTCTCCTCCTTTTCAGTAATCGAAATCACGCCGGCTTCTTCAAGTTTCGTGTAAGTCTGTATCAAGTTCTGGCGGGTCTGGAGCGCTTCTTTTCCCGAAGTTTCAGCGGCAGTCAATTCATTCCGGGCAAGCTGGAGTTTACGCGATTGCTCGACTGATGCTTTAAGGGCTTCAAGCTTAGCTTTATCTGTCGTGCTCTGGCGTTCAGCCAGTTTCTCAAGTTGTTTGATCTCCTCGTCGTAACGCAGATTTGTCGCTGTATTAAGTTGATCCAGAGCCGATTTGTGTTCGTTTAGAATGCCACGCCGAAGATCGGCAACACGCTTCGTAGCGGCATCAAGTTGATCCGTTTCTTGCTTCTGCTTCTGGAGGAGGCTGCGGACATCGGCCTCGCCCCTCAGCCTGATTTGAACAAGTTCTTCATAGTTTCTCCGTCCGTCTGCCCACGCTTTGTTGACAGCTTCCTGTCCGCCCGCCAGAATCTTGGCCGTATCGAGCGCATTTCGCCGATCTTCTTCTAGCTGTTTCGTATGCTCTTGGTTGCGACCGTAATCAACTTTCGCCTTTTCTTCGTCGAACACCCGCAGCTTCTCTTTGACGGCAAGATTTAGGGCTTCACCTTTAAGCCCTTCATTGCCTAACTCGATTTGAAGTCGTTTGGTTTCGGCGATCCGCTCCTGTTCACGGCTGGAAGCCCGGAGGGTTTCCAGCATTAAATCTGTATCTCTTTTGATTTTTGCAGCAGCAGCCGTATCGTCGGCAGTAGGGCCGTTGATGACGCCGCCTACGCGGCCTGTCGTTACGGCAGCCTCGCGTCCCCCGGTACTGTAATGGCCGGCATCAGGTCTCCCAAACGTCCCGCCTACCGCAAGCGCCGCGCCAGGGTTGGCTCGGTTGAATGCGGCGACAAGATGCTTGTCGAACTCCTGAAAGATTGGATCGTAGACAGCCTGCTTTGTGCTCATCAGGCTAGGCACTGGATTACCGTTCGCATCCACAATGCGAACATCAAAGGCACGTCCTCCGCCGTGTTCCGATGGGGCACCCGTACCAGCCACGGTAGCACCCGGACGCTCGGTACTGATCCCTTCAACTTTATAGCCGGGAGGCAGGCTCTTCGATGCTTCTTCTATCGCGGCGACCAGCGCACGGAGTTCGGCTGTATCTACCTTTAGCCCTGGAGCAGTGAACCTCGTCCCTTCTGCTCCGGGGGTTGGCGTAGTCAGCGTCTTGTCGGTATAAAAATCGGCGACAGCCCCTGCGGCACTTCCTATCAACCCGGCAGCGGTACGGGTTGGAAAGGTAATGATTCTGAGATAAGTACCAATGATCTTGAGGGTTGTCTGTACCTTATCGTTGTCGAGCGTCTTTATGAAATCATCGACAGACTTAATTCCTTTGTCTACCGCATCAACCAGTCTCGTCAGATTTGAAATAAGGGTGTTAAACGCGCTGCTTTCGCCTAGCCTATCTAGGAACCCGTTCCACGTCGTTCTCAGCTTCTCGATCGACTTATCTAACGGGGTTAATTTTTCAGTCCGGGCTTTGCTGTATTCCTCGCCAAGGCGGCGGAGAATTTCAATCTGGGCTTCTTCGCTTCTGCCAGCGGCGATCAGGTCACGAATATGGTTCGCGTTCTCCTTTCCAATAGTGGGGTACTTCGCAAGCAGCCGGTCAAATGCGTCTATTCCGCCTGAGATGCCGGCAACAAGATCGGTCATGGCTTCGGGCACTGACTTGCCCATAACTTTAGCCATTGCCTCTGCGGCTAGGGCGACTTCCCGAAGTTTGTCCCTACCAACATTACCCGCGAAAGCGGTGTTGATTGCCTTGCCAGCGTCCTCCCAACTGACGCCGAGATCACGAAGCTCTTTGCGTAGCGTTGTCAGCGATGCCGCACTCTGGTCCGCCGCGTATTTGTTAGTCGTCAGCAGCGCGGTAAATTCACGGGTTGACGAAAGGGTACGCAGGCTTTCCGTAAGTGCTCCTACTGCAACCGTCACCGTGCCGACCGCTACAGCGACCAGCGGAAGCCACTTCAGTGCAGCGGTGCCGAAAATCTGGATAAACTGACCACCTTGCTGCGCGAGCACCTGGGTGGCGTTCTGACCACTCGCCAGACCGCTAACGACATCGTTGATCTGATAGCCCAGGTTGGTCAGTTCATAGGGGCGCAACCCAAGGAACCCCGGTGTACCGGCAGCCCCACGTCCAGGTCGCCCCATCGCATCGGTACGTGGTCCCGTACTGGGTAGTGGCGTCGGTGCCCTAGCCGGTGCTGCGGCAGCGGTTTCCTCGCCCCTCAACTGGGCTTGTAGCCGCCGGAAGTTGGCAAGCGCGTCCGTCTCCCGCTGCCGTGCTATCTCCCTGGTCCGCGTAGCTACCCGTTGCTCCTCGGCGATTTGTGCGTCCGCAGCAGCCTTGGCTGCCGCCGCCTTCTCCGCTTGCTCCCGTCTGACAATGATCAGACCTTCGCGGACCTGGGCGACGAACTTAGCGTTCGCCGCCGCCCTTGCGGCTTCGGCCGTCTTGAATGTCTGGAACGCCTGTAACTGACCCTGTTCTTGTATCTTGACAGAAGCAGCGTATGCCTCGGCCGTCTTACGCTGCTCTGCCGCCTCTGCCGCTTGTGCCTCGTTAAGTTTGCGTTGTTCCTCTCTGGCCTTGCGTGTGTTCTCGGCCAAGTTCAACTTGGCATCGTTCAACTTGGTGATCGCCGCGCCGGCTTGATCGGCTGCGGTCTTCAGGTTCTGTTCGGCAACGGCAAGGTTGTTGACATCGACACCCGCCTTTCGGAGTGCCACGCCCATTTGTTCATAGGTGGCAAGGTTCTCTTGGAGCTTGGTTTGCTCCGATGTCAGCCGGCTTTCCAGCTTGGCGAGGGCACGTTCGGCCTCACCTCCACTATCGCCCGTCTGGGCCAGCTTGGTACGAAGCTGTTCGAACTTGGCAGTGGCTTGCGCTACCCGCTGTTCCGATAGCTGGATGACATTCTGGAACTTCGTGAACTGGTCGATCGCAGTAGCGATGCCAGTAAAGTTCCGGCTCGCCTGTTCGAGCTTGGTCAGGGTGGCGGTTAGCTCTTTCTCAGTTATTTCCGCCCGGTTAGCCGACTGTATCTGCTTGTCGAGCGAAGCAGTTAAACTATCAACCGCCGTTTTGGCAGCGTGGAACTCAGCAGTGGAAAGATTCTGCGCCCGGATGCGTAGCAGGATGTCCCGTGTGAGGCCGCCGTCGCTCACCGCAGTTCCTCTAAGCTTTCACGGAGATGGTTCCCTCCAGACAATACATCTATCACAGCCGCCCTGATAAGGACGGACTCCATAGCGACTCGATTATGTATGCGTTCCTGTGCGATATCGGCTTCGGTCCATAGCATGGCGAGCGGCATCGCCCACACATCGCCAAGACCGTAACCTTCGCTTACCAGCAGTGCGGCGTCTTCGCGCAAGCTCCGGTAAGTTTCAATGGCCCACGTCTCCCTTACTCTGCCGCTTGCGCCAACGTTACCGTCCCCGGCGGGAGAATCCCGTGGATCAGCCTCATCACGTCGGCGGCTAGTTTTTTTATGGCGGCGGCATCCTTGAAAGTCAGGTCAGCAATGGTGAGCAAAGCTGCAAGTTGAACCGTCGCCGGCAACTGCAACGCCATCTCCTGCTGATCACGCTCGTCGCAACACAAGGAGATGATGTTCGCCACCAGCACAGGCGATTCGCGAATCACCTCAATGATCGCCTCGCGAATGATGTCATCATCCGGAAACATCATCTCTCGTGACATTCTCACTTGAGCCGCAATCTGATCGACAGCGTACCGGTGGTTGTCGATCAACATACTGATGTCGAGAAGGTTTAACGCGCGGACCTCGAACTCGCCGCCGGGAAACTCGACCGCGCGTTTCGCCGGCCTGAAATCGGCCAAAGGCATAGCTTGTCTCCCACCTGGGTCGCCCCGGTTGCGGGGGTAAGCAACCGGGGCAAGGTGCTACTACGCCGCTGGTGCCAGCACTTCCCTGATGTAGACCATCTTCCGGCCGTCCTTCGGGATCAGGATCTCAAAGGCGAATGTCATGGTTTGCCACGTCTCGCCCTTCAGCGCGAACTCACCGGACGGGGCCAGACGCACATGCGGCCAATAGTAATCTCGGTTTGTGCCCTTCGGGTTGTCCGCGATAAACCGCAAACTCCCCTCAACCTGAGTGTTATCGTCAACTACGACCACCCGGTCCTGAACGACAACGTCGTAGGTCACGGTGATCTCATCGTCGTTGTCGATATCCGTCGCCCCATCCTCGATGAAAATGCGGCCCTTCTCCAGATCGACTTGGTAGTTGCCAGCCATCGTGACCGGGCTGGCTGTGACCGTCACGCTGACATTCGTAACGGCCCCAATGCCATCCGCGTACAGATCGGTGCCTAGCTGATACCACAGTCCCTTCTGGACAACGATATCTTCGGTCTTCGCCGTCGCGGCTGTGGTTGACTCCTCCACCGGGGGCGCAATACCGAACATGATTGCAATGTTTTCCATGTTGATATTGTCGCACTGGAACGTGCCGGCGCGATCGACCTGCAACTGCACCGAATCGTCCCTGACCCGAACGCCTTCATCGGAGCTATAGTGGTCAAGGTTCTGGTACGCCGTCGTCATCGTAATGGCTGGCGTGTTGCCCAGATACCGCTCACCGGTAGGGATTTCCGTGTTCACGGCGGCGAACTTATCGAAATACAGCTTGCCGCGACCGAGTGTGTAGTTCTTCAACTCGCCTTGCATGATCTGCCTCCGTTACGGCAAGAACGGATTGCTCACGTCCGTCGCCAAACCTATACCAAGCGGCAGGTAGAAGAAAGCCCTTGAACTCGCCTCTTGCCTGATAGCAACACTGACTACCCCTGGTCCGATCGACATGCCTGTGATGCCCTTCTTGTAGCCCAGGAAGTAGGCATCGGGAAAAGCCGGGTAGCCCTGGTCGTTCTGCTTAATGCACTCGCCCAGCCGCTTCTCGACGCTCGCCTTCAACTGATAAGCATCGTCTGTCGGGTGCGCCACGTCGTACAAGATCCAACCCTGTACCAGCAGCACCCAGGTTTCAAACCGAAGTACCTGATTCTCCTCGGTCGTACTGACGTTAACGTCGGCCGTCAGGTGTTCCACGATGGACACCAGCGGCGACGGGTCGTCATCGCCAAAGATCAACCGGCCACGAAACACGCTTTGCGATAAGTCAAAATCGTACCCGTTAGCCGGCGTGATCCCCTGCAAGTGGGCCGTCAGCCGCTTCAAGATATCAAGTTGCCTGGATTCAGGCATCAGTCTGTTCGTCCACCCTGACCGTCGCCGCCTCACGCTGTCGGGCGAGCGCACTGGCAACCGCGCGAACCCTGGCTTGCTCCTCGCTGTCGGCGTTAACGACGACTTCCTCGTAGATCGCAGGCGCTTGGATAATCACGGTGTAGATCGGCATTTACTGGTTCCTACTCAGTCGTTGGATCTGCCGCAAAAACTCGTTTTCAAGGTGAACCAGCAGCGGCTGCGAGATATCAACCGCGACCGTGCGGAACACCTGATCCACACTGGGTCCATATAGCAGAGCGACACCGGCCAACGGCCCGCTAGTGATCAGCTTCGCCCCGACCGTGTGCTCCAGCCGTTCACCCGGCCGCAGCCGGATACCCAGCCCGATATTCCCGCTTCGCAGTGACAACAGGAACGCTCGCTTCAGTGTCACACTGCGACCGGGCTGCACCATGACCGTCACGCCCCGCCCCGCCTGCGCGCGACGACGACGCCTGCCTCTAGCCCTGGACGTGACGAAGGACGCCCTGGCACTCGTAAACCGCGCCAGAGGGGTTGGGGTGAACTGACCCACGATGCCGGCTTCCAGCCGGTCCTGCGTGGCCCGGTACTTCAGCCTGAAGCGTTTCTGACCAACTCCATCGGTCCCCGACAGGTAGCCAGCGGGGAACGCGACTTGCTCCAGCATCGCCTCCCTTGCCAGTGACAACCCCTGTCTCTCTGCCGTCTGGTTGAGGGCCAAAGTGGCGGCACGCGGCGCAATATCCGGCAGCAACTGAAGATAGCGGCTATATTCGCGCAACCCGGTTGTATCGATAATGATGCTCATGGCCGGGTTACCGTCCAGATCAGGTACACCGGCCCATCGTTAGGCTCACGCACGTCAAGCACGAACTGGTGCTCCGGGTACATGTCGAAGACGACTATACCGCCCCGCTTAGGGTTGACCTGTCTCTCGGCCAACTCCTCCACATTGAAGACTACCCGATCGACGTTCTCCATCACCCGTGCGTAATCGCCACCGGGAATGTCTCCGATCGCCGCCGTAAAACGAGAGTGCCACCGAACATGAAGCCCGGTGGCACTACCTGACGAATCGGTGTAGGTCGCTAGGAGGGCAAACGTGGTGTGGACATCCCTCCGCGCTTGCTGTCTGACGGTGAACCAATCACTCACAGATCGATTTCTGCCGGCCGCCGCCGGCCGGTACGCCGGTCATCGGCATGGTCCGCTGGTGCCCTGGTAGGCGTCCGGTTCTCCGTCACCGCTTCCTCACCAGGGCCGGCGACAGCCGGCGCACGCCCGGTGTCATCCCGTGGCGAACGGATGATGCCGCTGGCGTCGAGCTTCCGGACTTCCTCTTCGCTCAACCCTAACGTTTCGGTATTGAAACGCTCACCCGGCCCAAGGGTCACCCGGTTACCCTTATCGTCCATGTGGACGAGGGAACCAACCGCCACCCGGTCTACCATGTCTACCTCCTATTCAGTGGTCAGCTTAAAACTGTCGTTCGGGTTCAACGGCACGAACAGAGGGGCTGACTGCGACATGGTGTAAACAACTGACGGGTCCATGTTTTTCCACATCTTCGGGAAAATCGGTTGCTCGACGGTGAAGTTCGCATCGGCATCCATGATCGCGCCGTACATGGCAACCATGTCGATCGCCGGTCCTACGCCAACCACCACGGTCGGGTCGAGGAACTGCCGAGTGGTCAGGTTGCCGTTGTTGGAGTCCACATCGGAGTACCAGTTGGAGTACCGGTACAAGTCGAACCGGCCGCCTGTGGTGATGATCGCCCCCATCGACTGCGAGTTCGAGTTCGCAATCAGCGGGATTGTCGGAAACTCACTGCTGCCGATTCGCCGGGTGGCGTCCAACAGGTTCAAGACAGCCGGGTTCTTGATGAAGTTGCCCCAGGCTGTGGCACCAAAGATGAACCGGGTGATCGGTGCATTGCCAAGGGTGAAGCACAGATCGTTCAGCGCCGCCAGATCACCCAGCGGATCGGCCGTCCCCGTCTGGCTCCATCGAGCGGCCCCGGTAAGCTGCCGGGTCAACTGTGGGTCACGGCCAAACGACACCGTGACCGAAGGGTAGTCGTCACCGGCCACGGTCACCTGACCGTCTTGGATAGCCTTGGACGCCATCCAATCCCACCGTCGCTCGATCGCCTCACGCTCGAGTCGGAGGTTGTTGACGATGTGGGCGTTGAACCGTGCTTCCAGGCTCATGCCACCGAGGATCGGCTCGCCCATCATCCGCGAGATCGCCTTGGTGGGATCGACCACATGCTTCGGCTTCACATACGCCGGCCGGAAGCTTTGCGCCGCGTACCCTTGACCCCTCATCACGCGGCCCTGGACATTAGGCGCGACAAACGGAGCCAGCTTCCGGTTGTCGATATCCGCCCGCTCGAATAGGATCTCCTCGCGATCACTGGTGATCGTGCGGGTAGCCATGTTCCTCCAGAAGCCATCCGGCAGATCGGCAAGCCGCTGCTGGACTTGGATTAACTCCTGCGTGTTATAAAAGGTAAGAGGCATGGATCAAATCCTTCTGAATCCGGCTACAGCACTTGCCTCACGCCGATGTTGGAGCCATCAAAAGCCCGCTTCCGCTCTTCCAGTGACATAAAGCCAGCCGGCCAAACCAGGGCTTGGTGGTTGAACACGCCGCCAGTGAAGTAGGGGAACCACCGGCTGGTCGAGGCGGCATCAAGCGGTTGAGCCGCAATGCCGATCGCATTGTTACTCGGCGTCCCTTCAGCAGCGCTGCCGCCCGTCAGCGTGGCACCAGAGACGGTGAACGAGGCGTTACCGACACCTTCGACCAAGGTGACCGAGTTGCCCGCTGTCCCGACATCCTCGGCAACCAGTGTCACCACAGTGCCCGATGCCCCCGCTGACGCGTTTAGCGTGGTGATGTTGTTATTGATCGCGGCGGCGAGGTTGCTTGCGGTAATAGTGGTAGTCGATCCGATCAGGCACTCGATACCGCTGCCCGTCAACGTGGTGCGGAATGTGATCACAACACCGTTGATCGTCACCGTCTCGGCGGCTACCGGCTGCCCGCCTACCGTGATCGTCCCGGTAGCGTAACCCGCGCCGGCACTGGTGAACGGGATCAGCTTTCCATCCGCGTCCCGCATCAGGACTTGGAACTGTAGAATGGCTTGCCCAGCGGGAGCCTCACCCTGATCGGTGACGATATCCGACTCGCCGCCGTACAGGTCAAATGGGTCGAACCGGCCCTGGTCAGTGAACCCGGTCGCAAGCAGAGGCGGATACGTCGCTGCCATAGTCGTTCCTCCGGTTAGGCTGCTTTGATCTTGCGGCCAGAGGCAGCGACATAGTTCGCCAGCAACTGGTTCGCTATCGTAGTCGGATTGTCCTCGTCACTACCCTCCGTGGCCGGGTCAGCCCCGACATTAGGATTGGGTGAGTGATCCATCGCAGCCGCAAATCCGTTAGCCGCTTGCCGTGTGTTGGCTACCGGTTCACCGGCCGCCGACAGGATGGCTCGTGCTTCGTCAACCGACAGGCTGGTGGCCTCGGCCAGATGCGAAGCAAGTTGTTCACGCCCCCTGGCTTCCTCGCATCCACGAATAGCAGCGGCACGGCTGCGTTCGGCCGCAAGACCGGCGGCTATGCCTTCCGCAACCATTCTAGATACATCTTCCGGGGTCATCGCTTTGTCCATGGTAGGCTCCAACTCGTTGACGGCTTCAACGGATGTTTTGATTCCGTCGATAAGGCCGAGTTCAAGCGCTTCGGACGGCAAGTAGCATCTGGCTTCCGTGGCGCGAACCTCATCCTCCGACAATCCGCGATGTCGAGCTACGGCTTCGACAAACATGCCGTAATGATAACTGACATCACGCTGTATAGATTCCTTCGCCCTTGGTGACAAGGGTTCAAACGAATTTCCATCTACTTTCTCGGCACCCTCATAGATGAAAGTAAGTTTGACGCCCTCATTTTCGAGCGCTTGGCTGAAATCGACGTGCATCGCGACACAACCGATCGACCCAACCCCGCCAGACGGGGTCACAACAACCCGGTCGGCAGCACTTGCCAGGAAGTACGCAGCCGAGTAGCAGTGCGAATCGACAACGGCCAAACTCGGTTTGATGCTGCGTCTCTCGTACAATGTGTTCGCCAACTCAGCACAGCCAGAAGCCAGCCCGCCTGACGAATTTACGTCGTACACCAGCAGCTTAACGTCATCGTCAGCCAACGCGGCATCCTGCTGCGCCCTTATAAAGTCGTAACCCGTGGCGAACTCCGCAGACCATGACATCCGGTTGACGAGGAAACCGTGTATTGGGATGAAGGCGATCCCGGCGGCATACGCAAACGGTTTTGCGTGCTCCACTCCTCCGTTGAACCCGTAGCTGGAAACAAGTTCGGACATGCGCGCCCGAAAGCCAGCCTTAACCTCAGCCAAATCCACCGCAGCGATATCACGTAGGGCAGCGGCAACATCGGCGTGACCACGTTCGACCAAAACTCCGCGATGGTGGAGCCGGTACGCGATGTCACGCGAAAACGCTGTCATGCTCATCTGGCGTGCCTAATACGATGACATTAGTCATAGTTAACTAGATTCGGTCCAGGGGCAACACAAACGTCAAGCCGCTGTCAACAAGAATGCGTTATCGTATTCGATCGTGTCCCCCGTCGCTTCGCCGGGTAAAAGGAAAACATCGAAATGGACTACCGTGCCCGGTGCCAGCGCATTGATAACGGGAACCGGCAGCGAGACGACACCAAACGCTCGCCCCGGCAAGACTGACACGTTGAGTGTAATCAGCGCGCCATGCGCTACCGCATTACGTATCTGACTGGGCGGCAACCAGATGACGGGCGGGCGCTGACTCTGCCCACTGGCCCTGCCGGCATCAAGCGCAACAACGAGCGGGATCGTGGAGCCGGGTGCAAGGACACCCAGTATCTCACCACTGGCAGCCCCTGGCTCGATCGTAACCGTCAGGGTGACAAGGTCACCCGGAGCTACCGCCGCCGGCCGGTCGCTTGGCGGAAGCTGGCCTAGCGCCAGCCAGCCAAGCGGACCAAAGCCTAGCATGTGTTAAGCCACATGCGGCCCGCCAGCCGCATCGGGGGGTGTGTTGGTCACGCCCAAATCTCTGCCGACAGTGGGCGCGTCAGGGAAATTCATCATGGCGAGGTTCCCGCCGGCACTGTTGCCGCCTTTAGTTCGTCCAGTTCTGCCTTGAGTTCTTTTATGGCATTCAACATGGCGAAGAAAACCGGGTTTTGGTCGAGCGTCCGATATTCTTTACCATCGATGCTTTCATCGTCTTCCGCCATCGCCGGCCGTGCGCCCAGCACGGCATGGCCTACAGCTTCCGGCAGGACCGGCTCAACATCGTCAGCTATCAACCCATGAAACTTTGTGTTCTTCGGCAAGCCGCCTTCACCGTTGTATTCGTAGATCACGGGTTGCAGTTGCATAATCGCATCGAGCCCGCGTTTGTATGGCTCGATGCTGTCGCGTACTTTCAACTGAAAGTCGGAGGGCGCTACCCACGGTCCGCCGCCGGGTTTTGTCGCGGTGCCGCCAGCAATCGTTAGATTGCCCGAGTTATCAACGACGTGCAGGGCAATGCCAGGGTTGCTGTAGATAATCGAACTGGCCCCCGCACCGGGCGGCAGTTGTAAAGTGATCGTGGTATTGTTGGCAGCAATCCGCCCCGCATTTGGCGATGCTCCTCCTAGGTACATAATGCCAAGGCCGCCAGCAGCCCCAAGAACGATGTTGCCGCCGTCAACCGTCACGTTGCCGCTAAACGTCGTGTTGCCGGTCGCGCGGTTAATTGTCAGCGGAAAGTCGATAAAAGTGCCGGCATCGTTGAACCGCGCGAGCCCAAAATTGCTTCCGGCGTTGCCGGTACTCTCCGCCGCCCCGTCGCCTAAATCCAGTTCCCACCGCTGGTTTGTGCCGACATAACCGTTAAGCTGAGCGCGGTTTCCCGCTGCGGGCGCGCGCACCGTCAGATTGGCCCATCCGGAGGAAGGGGCAATTGTTATGTTGCCGTTGGATGTTACCGTGCCGCCGAACGTCGCTGGCCCAGCCACATAAATCCCGCCCGGCCCCGGATCGTTGGCGATACTCCCGCCGACCATGAGGCCGCGCCCGATGGTTACTGCGGTTTCAAGGGTAACCGAGCCGGGAGGACAGGTTTCGATGTACCAATACGCGCCGTGCGCGGCTGTCGTCCAATTGTCCCGCGATTTGCAGGTTATTTGAGCAGCCTGACCATAGGTGGTGGAGTTTTGTGCGCCATGACATTGCAATACCATTATCAGATCAGTAGAAGTAAGCGCGGTCCTCGCCGCTGCCGTGCCTTTTGCGGCACGAAAATACTGAACCGGGAACCCGCCAAAAGCGTCCACGCCCAGCGAAGCAATTTGTGAATCCGTTCCACCTATCCACAATCCCTGACCCGCCGCTAACGCAGGAAGGGCGGGCAATGCTGCGGCGTTCTGGTTAATAACCAGCGCGCCGGTCATAGTGTCGCCCGACTTGAGGACGTAACCTTGCAACTTCACCCAGCCGGTGGTCGCTATCGAAGTATCGTTATCCCCAACAGCAGGCGTGGGGGCACGCGGATCACCAGTTAATACCGGGCTATTGATTGGCGCGTATGACACCGCTACATCAATAGTGGAAGGTGATGTTCCGGTATTAAGCGCTAGACCGGGACCAACTAACCAATTCGGACCCTGCGGACCTGTGTTGCCTTGCGGACCCTGCGGTCCTGTCGCTCCAGGGTTACCCTGCGGACCAGGGTTGCCCTGCGGTCCAGGGTCACCCTGCGGTCCAGGGTCGCCCTGCGGTCCTGGCGGCAGGCTTCCAAAGTCTTCCGCCAATGCCGTGATGAATACCTGGGCAGCCCCGGACAAAATAATTGGGCTAGTGTTATTGGCACCTGTCGAACGATACACGTTCCGAGTCAGTGTCGAACCAGAGGCAGTATAAACACCCCAGCCGACTTCACTCTGCGGACCATCGGAGATCCCGTAACTGACAGTCGCACCATCCGGCACACCGGCAGCCACAAACGTCAAAAACCCCGAAACAGGCGTTCCAAGCGCAACCGGACCAGTACCGACTGTCGCTGTATTGACACGCGCTAAATCGAACAGCGCGTTCATGATCGCCTCTCAATTCTGAATGCGTACCGTGGATGGTTCGAGAGCGAAAAGCCCTCCAACTGAGACAACATCACCGCTAAAATCGATGTAAGCGACAAGCTCATCCTCCCCCGACACACCACCACGGCTATCGTAATAAACTGCCCCGGCAGCGGTGATGGTTGCGGTCGGCCATTGCGCTCCACCCAACCCGATATCTGTACGATTCAATACCAGATCAGTCCCGACAGTGACGGTAACGTCCGCGCCGCCTACCGTATAGCCGACACCCGTTATTTCACCCGTCACGTCATCGCGACGAGTATGCCCAGCTTTATCCGGCACATAGGTCGCATCGACCAACAACACCTTAAAGCTGTCAGTATCAAAAGCGATCGCGCCTCGCGCCATGTCATCGACCATCGAATCGTAGACAAGGCTAGGCATCGACTTCCTCACGTTCGAACTCAAGGATTCGGCCAGACGCATCGTGCTTGGTGACGCGGGTTCGCTCGACACCCTTCATCGGCAGATGTACGTTGACTATGGGCTGTGGCACGTTAACCACCGGCTGGGCCACGTTGACCGTAGGCTGGGCCACGTTGACCACAGGCTGCGGCACGGTGACAACTGGTGCCGGCACCAGTGAAATTGCCCCTGCGAATGCTTCTGTCAGTTGGTTAAGGGATACAGCATTGGTGTTACTAGGCGGTGTGTCTTGCATCACCGTCTGACCGCTTGTAGACCCATCCTTCTGGACATTCTGGTCGAAGGCCAGATCGAGATCGGCCTGTAGCTTCGCCTCACGGTTCAGTTGCCTGAACACTTTCCGCCAATCCCCGCCCTGTTTCGCGATCTCATACTCGCGGGTGGACATGCCACCCTTCACCCGCAACAAGGCAGCCTGTGTCTCCTTCAACTCGTCTATCTGACCACGCCCCGCCCCGATCCAGTCGCAAGAGGTGAAGCATTCCTTGCCCCACGGGCGATACCACACCTCGCTGGTAAAACCGCGCGGCATCGGCATATTGCCGGCGTTCATGTCCTCCTCAAGCCACAGCGAATACACCTCGTCCGCGAACTTGTCGGCGACGAACTTCTTCGTCCCCATCATGTGCTTCCACGTCGTCATCATGGCCGCACGGGCAGACGAGTAATTCGTCCTACTGAAATCGCGAGCGAACTCCTCGTAGCTGATGCCCAAGCCGGCAGCGATGTGCCGCAGTAGGGATACCTCAAACTCGGTTCCCACGCCTCCAGGCGTCCCCAGCGTCTGCATGTTGAGCTTGGTGCCGGGGAACAGGTGGGGCATCTTTGCCCCATCCACGGCAACGCCATTGGCCTCCGATAGGTAGCTATTGAGACTGGTCAGGTAGCTACCGATGACGTTCAGGAAAGACGCGTTCGGGTCCAGGCCGCCGCCACCCATTGCCGCAGCGATGACCTCTTTCGGCAACTCGCTCTCGATCGTCGCGGCATAGCTTGCGTTGATCACCGCATTCTGTAAAACAATCTCCTCAAACTTCTTTGTCATCTTGATGTCTTTCAACACGGCGACAAGCTTGGCTACGCCACGCGTCTGGTCCGGTTGAATCGAATCGATGATGTGGATGACTTGCCGGCGGCCCCACGGCTTCTCGGCCGGCACAAACGCCCATCGGAACGTATCGGTGCCCATATACCACTGGGTTGGATAACCGATACGGATGAAATACCCGGTTGGCCGCCCCCGCAGATCCCTGCGTACACCTCGCCGTAGAAACTGGTCGTCCTCGCGACCATCCGGGTTCGACAGCCGGGTAGGCGCAACCATCTGGATTGCCGTGTTAAACGGACGCCCAATCTCCCGTATCCATTCAGCCGTCGCCAGGACTTCACCGGTATAGACAAAACCGGCAACGGCCATACGCACCAACGAGGTGAAGGTATTCCTTCGGGACGCGTCAAGGTAACAGCCACCGGAGTCAGCCATGAGGTTGAACTTTTCCTCGGCGGCGACCTGAAACTCCTCGGCCCACTTCTCGTCAAACCGGGTGGAATAAAGCTGTTGCAAGACGGTCCAGTTTGGCTGCGAGTTCAACCGGAACTGCGACCCGACAATGTTGTCTCGATTAAGATCAACAATGCCTTGGGCGTAGCCGTCGTTGCTGACGACATCCCGCCCGCGAAAATCGGCCTCATCCTTAACTTGGTTGATGATCTGGTCGGGATGCCTGCGGTCGGCGACCCACAGCATCGTCTCGCGAGTCGTCCGCTCAGCGCCCTCCAGGGCACCTCCGATAGCAGCCGTCTCGGGCCGGGTAAGAGCGATATCGGGCATCAGGGAAAGATGAAGTTGATCGGGGTTGTCAACGCCGCGCCCTTGCCGCTGATACAAGCGTCGTAAGCAGCCTGAAGAAGTTGGAGTCTCTCCCGGTACGCTTCGGCATTACCGGTCGTATACTCAATCCGAGAGCCATCAGAATCCGTCACAGACCGGACGCCAGGGGCAATCAGCCTTTCATACGTTGCCCTCGCCTTGTCCAACTCGTCCTTGAGCGCTGTACAATCAGGTGCCGTCTGTACGACCATGACCGATCTCCCTCGTTGTCTCCAAACGTAACCCTAATTAGCCGAAAGCTCCACCAATCCGTCTGTCGTCGGCAGCGAATCGTACAAACTAATGGATTGGATAGCGACACCAGCTTCACGGAAAGAAAATGACACTCCCTCTAACGGATTGGCGGCAGGACGGTCATCGCCCGAAAGCACGGCAGCAATAATTTCCGGATTGCCATTTATTGCGGCCTCAAACCGCATATCGATAACCGTTAAAGCAACAATGTTCATCGCGCCAACCGTAGAAACCGTACCACTTGTACCTACGGAAAGGGAACCATTCCAAGAAGACACCCCTAGCCCTAAAACGCCAAACACACATTCCAGCGCATCATTCCCGTCCGCCGATGACATGGCGAACAGCGTCGTGCTTCTACTAAGAAGCGTAGTGTTTGAAAGTTTATAACGGAACGTAGCCCCTGCCGTTATCAGAGATCTGGCAGCACCGAGAAAAGCCGTAAATAACACAACCCCGCCACTCGGCAGATAACCATTAACAGTTAAATCACTATTAAGATATTCAGTTGGTGCGTAGTTCTCGACAATCGGATCGTTTCCCAGCAACGTCTCAATTGCGACCACGCCTACGCCATCTACATACGCTCTCCCTTGTGGCGAGCCGCCGAGAAAGTCGATATGTATTTTGGAGTTGGCCGGCACCCAATCGGGCACGCCCCCAGCATCACTCGGAACGGGTCGCCTCGCAAGTCTTACAAGGCGAGTGCGGCTCATTACCGATCTCCCTCGGCATTGTCTTGCCCCTTCAGCCGTCGCTCAATATGTTCTCTTTCACGCCGCAGGTTGTCCATAACATGCTGGTGAAAACCACGGTTCATGGCCGCCATAGTCGCGATCCCGGCCGCCCTAGCCGCGATCCCCGTTCCGTCACATGCCTGACAGGGATACGGGAACCGTTCATTACCCGGATACGACCAGCGCATACGGTAACCGGTCCCGTGGCACTCATTGCACTTATCCAAGGCTTTTCCCCAGTTCTGCAAAGTTGTAGGAACCCTCGGTAGAAGTCAACGAATCTGGGTCGTTCGACTTAACAACTAATGGGTTTCGGCTCCACACATCCGCCCAACTCGGCGGGTTCAGCCAATCGATCTTCTCGACCAACAAGATCTGCGAAGCGCACCCGCCTAGCGTGTAATACAGCAGATCCCACGCCTCGTTTCTGATCCCTCTGGTGGCTTCCCAGCCCTTCTCCGTCCGTCGCTCGACGCACAACTCCTTGTAGAACCAATCCGGCAGCCAATCGGGAAAGCGGATCATCCCCTTGCCGGGTTCAATCGAATCCAGCCGGTTGTGCAGAGCATCCTTCAATATATTCGAGTTTAGCATTAGGACCGGCACGTCGCCTCTCGCCGCTGCCAGCCGATCCTTCCGCCCCTGGTCGGGGTACTCCACATGCGCTCGTGGTGAAGACCAGCGACCTTCGCCCTTTACCAGATGGAATCGCGGCGACAGCCCCCGCCGTCTCAGGCTACGGTAGAACTCATACGCATTGGTGGTAACGCCGGCCCGACCACCGCTATCGCACAAGGTCATCTTGACGGTCATCACCTTACCGCTGCCATCCTCCACCGGATAGGTCTTCAGCATTACTTCATCGACCAGAAGCTCCCAGTCTTCCTGAAATGTTCCCGGTTTAACCCACAGTCGGTCACCATCGTTGTCATATCGACCTGACTTCATGATGCTGAAGCGATCGACAATGGTGATGTCGTATGGCGTTCCCGGCCCGATGCCGTGAACCTGAACCACGAAGGCGTTTTTCTGCACGTCAACCGCCGCCACGAGGAACCGTACCCCTTGGGGTATCTGCGGCATCGGTTCCGCCCTGGCTTGCAGTATCTCAGGGAGCCGCATCAGTTCCTCGGCTTTCGACCTGTACGGCTCACCTAAGTCGTTGTTAAAAAACTGCTTTAACGCCTCCTCCGACCCGGTGGCGGCGAACTCGCGTTGAGCGTTGAGAAACTTCACCACAAGCTGCGGCCAAGACTGGAACCCGGCAGCGACACCGTTCAGCCAGAACGAGGCGATGTTGGTCCGTGGTGCCCGTCCAACCGTGTTTCCTCGCTCATCGATCGACTGCCCGTCCTTGAGCCACACCCCGAACTCCTGCATCACGGGACGGTCACTAGGGTGCATGGCGTGTCCGCATGTCGGGCAGAGCATCCGGACAGTGTCAGCCGCATCCAGCGGGTTTTCCTTGTCATCCCACTTCAGGTGGTTAAACCGCCCCTCAAAATAGTCAGAGCAGCGGGCACAAGGCCAGTACCAACGCCTACGGTCACCACGATTGTATAAGGCTAAGATGCCCGTGGTGGGGGGTGCTTCGTGTGGGCTACCGGGTATCCACCTGGGGTCCGTCACCGGCCTGGACGGGGACGACTCGGCCACAGTCATGGCAAGGGAGCCGAAGGTGGTGGTCCGCATGTAGGCCAAGTCGAACGGCGACCCTTCGTCACCGACATTGTCGTCCATTCGGTCGTAGTCGGTGAGGGCGATCCGGCCCGCCGGCTTGCCGGCCATTTCACTGACCGTGGGCCAACTCAGGGACAAGATCATGCCGGATGAGTAGAGCTTGGCCTGTTTGTTGTCGCCGGACTTACTGCGAAGCAGCCGCTCCTTCATCTGCGGCGAGTTAAAATTCAGCCGGTCGATACGACGAACACTGAAGTCCCGTGCAGCCTGCTGGGTAGGGCTGAACAGAATCAAGTCCATCGGGTCTTGGATGACCGAATAAGCAATGAAGTTGAGAACCAAGGATTCCGTCTTGCCTGATTGCGCCGGGCCAGCAAAAATCACAGCCGACAATTCGCGGCTGGAAAGCAGGTTCTGCGGCTCCACCATGTACGGGGTGCGCTCGCGGTTCCACGGCTCGGACCTAGAGCCAAGCCGCTTAATCATCACGTATTGTTCTGCTACGTCCGTGACCGAAAGGCGATCGGCTTTCCGGAAAACTTGAGCCGCATCGATAAAAATGTCTACGACAGACCTATAGCGGCCCGTCTTCGTCAACAGATCCGGGTCCAGCCTGATCCGGTTTTCTGAGATCGGCAATGAGTCTAACACGGGCAGCCTCTAACGCATCGTCAACGATCCGCTGCACCATCCGAAACTGGCGCTCATTGAGATCGCTTTCCTCGCGCAATACATCCGGTATCAGCATTATACTCATTCGGATCGATTGAAAAGACTCGGCCGCCACGCGGCTCACGTCTTCTGTGAACCACAACTCGTTCGAACGTTCGAGATAGCGGTCCCGCGACAGCTTACCTTCCCAGTAAAGCTTGTTCAGGATCGGCGGCAGATCTCGGCCGTTGACCCGCCGCATGTACAAGTCGATCATCTCCGGGGTGACCGGCATGGGGATCAACCGCTGGGCCGCCTCCCGCAATTCGTAAAGCGGGTTGTTCTGCCGCCCCACACCAACAGGCTGAAGATCGCCTAATCGCCGCGCGATATCCGGCGTCTTCATTCGGAAGATTTCGCCAAGCTGGTTTACCGATGCACCCTGGTAGATGATCGCACGGGATTCGGTATCGAGGTTGACCCTCTCACTAATCGGCTTCGCCGCAGGCATCATCCCGCTCTCTATGATCACTCACCAACCAGAACACCCCGTTACCCGCGTCCCGCCAGCGTTTATTCGGGTCGCGATCCATTTCTTCCGCTGTCGTCCAAACCAACGGGCGCACGGGGCACAAACACCATTCCTTCTCAATCTTTGGCAGCGCTCGCTTAAAGCGAGTCTCGGCACGCATCAGAAATCACACGAGCGCAAGCCGGTCGTGCCGTCCACCCGGCAAGCCGCGCCCTCCTCCACCGCAACCTTCTCTCCCGCTTCAACTACCTCGCGTACACCTTGCAATTTCCCTGATGAATTGAAAGTAGTGCATCCCTTCGCACCACCCTCATAGGCACGCATGTATAGCTGCTTGAAGTCATTGTATGAGACACCCGGCCCAATCCCGGCAACCTGCCCCTGGACGTTGCACGTCTTGCTGATCGAACTGTCCACCCATTGCTGCGCCGCACACAACACGTCAATATGTTGCTCTGCGGTCGTCTCGTTGGCGGTCTGGCAGCGTACCCCGTAGAACTCGTAGGCGTGATCGACCGTGTCGAAAACCTGTTTCCCGTCTGGCATGACGATCGTGTACTTGCCCTCGATCGCATAGGGCGGCTCGATCCCCGATGAGAGGTTGTCAGCAGCCATCGAGATCGTCCCGGTCGGGGCGATCGACAACAGCAACCCGTTCCGCAACCCGTGTCGCCGGATACCGTCGCGGATCTCGTCATCCAGGGCGGTATTGACAAACCAGCCATCGAGGTACTTGTCAGCATCGAACAGCGGGAAGCTCCCCTTCTCTTTTGCCAACTCAATGCTGGTCCGATACGCCTGCGTAGCGAGCCTCGACAAAATTTGATCTTGCATTGCGACATAGCCTGGGGAGCCATAGCGGTGACCGATGATCTCAACCGCGTTCGCCATACCGGTCACACCCAGCCCCATCCGGCGCTTTGTCAAAGCTTCCTCTCGCTGGGCTTCCAAGGGGAAAACAGTACGCTCTGGTACAGTGTCGAAACAGCGCACTGCTGTATCAACCAGATCGTCCAACAACTCCCAGTCGATGTCGTACTGTGAAGAATGAGGATCAACGATCCTGTGGTCTGTAGAGACGCCGTAACCATCAAAGCGGGCTAACTCGACCACATTGCCGATGCGAGATGGGGTTAAGGTCTTCACGATATTGATGCTACCAAGTAGACACGCGCCGTTGGGCGGCATGGGTTGCTCGGCGCAGGGATTGGTAGCGTAGATCTTCTCGCAGTAATAAAGCGGGTTCCTAGCGTTGATTCGATCGATGAAAAGAACCCCCGGTTCCGCCCAATCCCAGTTCGACTCCATGATCCTGGCCCACACGTCTACGGCGCGAACGGCCCCGAATTTCGTATCGCCGAACCTCAACTGGTACAAGCCATCCTTCTCCAAGGCTTCCATGAACTCATCAGTCACCGTCACACTGATGTTAAAATTCCGCAGTTGCCCGGTCCCCCGCTTTGCGCTGATGAACTTCAGGATGTCTGGATGATGGACGCTGAAGGTTGCCATCATCGCGCCACGCCGATGACCGGCTGTCAGGATTGTCTCGCAGTTAACATCCCAGACTCGCATGAACGAGATCGGTCCACTACTGAAACTGCCCTCACCTAACCCCCGGATCGGTTCACCCTCCGGGCGCAATGTATCGAAGTTCCAGCCAACCCCTCCACCGGTACGAAGGGTCATCCCGCCCAACTTCAATGCCTCTAGTATTCCCTCATACGAATCCGGAATGAGGCCGCCGATGAAACAGTTGTAAGCCGTGGTCAGATACGGTCGCCCCATCGAGTGCTGTTGCCGGCCCGCCGGTAGAAGGGATTGGTCCCGCGTATACCTGAGTGCCCGCCGAAAGTCCTTGTCGTTGTCCGTGGTGGCCCGCGACCATCGGACACAATAATCATCGAACTTCTCCTCCTGTGCCCGGTACTTGGTGGAATGGAGAAGTTGCCCAAATGCTGTGCGCGGGCCGTAATGCTCAGCCATGCTGTCTCCTCAATTCCTGAAGTCTGCGGAACATGGAATCTTCAGCGTGGCGAAGACGCTGAAGGTTGAAGGCTACTACCTGATCGAGGCTGCCGACAACAGATAAGAGGTGAACCATCACAGTATTCGTCTGCCCCGACCTATCAAGACGACCGATTAACTGCGTGAATAGCTCAAGCGAGTAGAACAAGTCGAAAATTACAAGGTGGTGCCCGCCGTGTTGAAGGTTCATGCCATGACCGACTGACTGCGGATGCACCAGCATCATCTTGTGCTTACGCTTGTTCCACTCGGCTTCCATCCGGCCCGCCCGGTCCATCACCACGGCATTCGGGAACGCCGCCTTTAGCCGGGTGAGGGTATGACGAAACCAGTAGGCAACCATCAGCGGCTGGTCGATCGTCTCGTCCACGATCGATTTCAACTCCTCGATCTTCTCGTCATGGATGTCATGGACGACACGGCGCTCGTCGTACAAGGCACCACTGGCATACTGAAGCAGCTTCGCACACAGGACGGCACCGTTGACCCCGTCGATGACCTTGTCACCCAGGTCGAGCACCAGATCCCGCTCGAACTGGTGGTAGTCGGCCATCACTCGCGGTGCCAACTCTACCCTTCTGACACTGATCAGGAAGTCACGCTCGCGCCGCCGCACGAGGCAGATGTCAGCGATCTTCCGTTCGATCTCCTGGGCGGCACCCTCCCGAATCTTCCAAGTGCGTGCCCAGAAGTTGTAGATGAAGTACCGCTCGCGAAACGGCGTGATGTTGCGGCCGAATCGTTCGCCCTGATCCAGCAAGAAGATCTGGCTGAACAGGTGCATGTAGGTCTGCGATGCCGGGGTGGCGGTTAGCTGGTGAAACCGCTTGATGTGCGGCAATACTTTTCGCAACGCCCTGAACGTCACACTCCGATGGTCACGCAGCCGGCTCGCCTCGTCAAAGATCACCACGCGGTACGGCCACGTCTTCTTTCTGGCGCAAACCCCAACCAACCAATCGACCGCTTCCTGATTGATGACGTGGATCTGATCGGGGCTGTCGAGAAGTGCTTCCCGCAGCCGGCGCTTCATCGCCGTCTTGGCTGGTCCCCGTAATCCCCGTAACCGGGGATCGTCGTCCTCGACCCGAATGACCGTCATCGACATGTAGGCGAGGTGCGACCACTGCCTCGATTCGTTCGGCCAAACTCGGTTTGCTACCCGAATCGGTGCGATGATCAAAACCTTCCCGTGGTAACCGTGTAGCCACAACCAATCGATCAGGGACAAAATGATGACGGTCTTGCCGGTGCCAACATCGAGGTAGAGAGCACTGAACGGTTTGGCCTTGACGAACTCGATCGCCTCACGCTGTTCCGGGCGTAGGTCAGCCTCGGTCCAACGGACATCCGCAAACGTTTCCCGTAGGTAGTCGTCAAGCATCGATGCCCAACACCCGGTTGGCTTCCTCGATCGTGTAGACGACGTGAACCTCGACTCCAGCCGCCCGCAGTTCTTGGTGACGCAGTTGTTGCTGTGCCGATAGCCGTCCACCCGGCCGCTTCCACTCGACCAAGACAACCCGACCACCTCGCGCATAGAACCGGTCGGGAAACCCACCCCTGCTGGTCTTCTCAATCTTCTCAACGACCCAACCGGCCATCGTCGCTATCTGCCGATGCCGCCGCTCGATATCGCTCTCAAGCTGGCGACGATTCATTTGGCCAAAGCTTCCAGCGCTCGTGTTAAATTTTGCAATGCACCTGACAGCGTTACCGGTGCAAATAAAGGTTCATTCAGATGGTCTACAGTACATAGGACGCCGCATTCAATATCCGGCTCGACGGTATATCGGCCAGCATCAGGCGATAACTCATCCAAAAAAACTCGTTTACGTTTACCGTCACCGGCATAGCTTTTGTTAATCGCTGCATTGAGCTTACGTTCCATTCGCGCCATACGCCAAAACGCTTCCGGAAAATCACGGCGAATTTTATTCCAGTAACCGCTTTGACCCTTCACGCATCCAATACAATTGTTATTCTTATAACCAAGCCGATACATAACCGGAAGCTCGATACCGGCGGCACGAATGCGCGCATGGCAGTCGGCCTTAGTAATCCCCGCTTCCATTAAAGGAAACTCGGCGAACAGTTCTGGATTCTCACCCCAAAAACGATCAATACGGACTTGCTCGTCAGCGGTGTAGCCGAAAACGTGAATATCATCAACGCGCTGGTAATTTATGCGAGGAATCTTTTTCAATTCAGTTGTACAGCGCGCTCCACCGACACCAACCAGCCAGCGGGTACGCTCGAACACGTCGAAAATGTCTTCATATTCATCCGACCTAATAACCTTAATCTCACAACCAAGCCACGCCTCCACGTCCTTGCAAAAACGTCTATTATCAGGATGCTCATAGGCAAAGGTATCACAATAAATAACTTCACACCGATCCCCATACTTATCAATGGCTAACCTAGCCGCGACAGCACTAGCATCTCCACAACTAAACCAGCAGAGCACTCTCATGTAACCGTCTCCCCAACTACCTTCATGCCCACCTCTCAACCACTACCCGTAACTGCTGTAACGCCGCCGACAGACCATGCGGGTAATCCCGCCCCCAGCCATCCCAACCGGGCCACGCCCTGGTGGCGAACAACTCGATGTACGGCCCCGCCACCAAACGCTCGATCCGCTTGTACGCCTCATCCGGTTTACGGCTATGCTCTCGGCGGGGCTCGCGGATCATCTGACGCACGCCCTTGTCCAGCCGGCGCGGCGATCCCCTGGTGAACAGCAGACAGGACTCGCACTCCTTACGGGTCCAAAAGCCCATGCCCATCTTGGCTTTGTCCCACTCGAACGCCCTGGACTTGTATTTAAAGCCCCACGCCTTCCCGACCTCGATACAGGCATCCAAGAGGGGATCGACCACCCAGAGGAACAGGGCGCAGTCGGGCTTCGCCAGATCGGCAACCGGCAGGGCGGCAAGGTCGCTGATCGACATCACCGGGTACGGCTCAAACTCGGTACGGTGCGGGGTCGTATCGTCGCCGCCGTAGGTCCGGAACGACCAGGGCGGGTCCGCGAGGATGGCCCCGTAGTTGCCCAACGGAAGCCCGTGGAAGGGGTGTTCGCTCACCGCACCTTCACCATACCCTCAATCGTCCCGGTCAACCGGCGAACGGCTGTGGTCAAATACCACATCTCCTCCAGTAGACTGTCACCTCGACCAACCTCCCACGGGCCATCCGGGTGGCCGCTGATTTCCAGTAGGGAAAGGATGACCGCTGCCTGTTCCGCTGTGACGCGTGACACATCCCAGCCAGCCTCACCCTGCCGGCGAACCGACATCTGCCAGCCTTTGCCGGGGTTCTCGAACAAGGTGAACCCGCTAATCTGTGGTTGTCGCATTTTCGCGTCTCAAGTTTGACATGCCGCCCAGAACTCCTGTAGTGCCTGCTTATCCTTGAAAACTTCGCGCACTAACGACCCCGAAGCTCCTTGCACCGCCAATCTTGACAAGAAACGATTGTTGAGAGGTGCCGCTGCATCGATTTCACCGAACGAACAATCGCAAAGAGGTTTGCCATTGGTTGGCAGCTTCATCGTCCAAAGAACAATCTTCGCCTCTATGATATCTTTGGCTAATCCCCTTACGCGCTCAACCTCTCGCCGCTCGTCCTCACTTGGTTGATATCGCGGACGCGGGGTGCAGCGGTCCCATAGCGCCTCGGCCGCATACCCAATACAGGCATCCACCAACTCGTTGAAATCGCCATCGCCGCTTACTCTTTCTCGAAATAATTGCACCGCATCACTGCGCGAAACGCCAGCATGTTCCGCAATGATCCGGCGCATGATCTCCAATAGCGGATCGGTGCTTGCCCGTTTCGACGGGCGCACGCCAAGCTCAAGCGTCGATTGTTGTGTCATCTTAACACCTCCTTTAGTTCGGGGATCTTCACAAGTGCTAGTTCCAGGATTGCCGTGCGTTTATTGTATCGGATTCGCCTTGCAAGCGACAACTCGGCCTTCCTCCTGTCCCACACTGAGTCGGTTCGGCATTTTGTCGAACAATATTGTCGGCCATGCGTCGGCGATATCTCGCGACCGCAGCACTTGCATTCAGTGGTAACTATAGGGTGCGATCGTCGATTTTTGGCCCTATCGCAGCAGACGCGTGAACAGAACTTGGCGCTGGCTTTTTTCGTTGGCGATATGGCCTCGCCGCACCACTCGCATATACGGAGGGCCAACATTCGTTTTTTTATTGTTTTTTTCCGTTTTGCGGCACAATCCTGCGCGATGCGGAGTTTTGAAATGGGGCCACCTCGACCCGTGCATTGCGAGCAAAATTTCTGATACTGGCCCTTTACCCTGGTAAATACGCCGCCACAAATTAAACAATGACCTGTAGTACCAACAACAAAGCGCCGACGATCAGTGCGGTATCCATACCGACATCCTGGCGAACAAAATAGAGCATTCCCATGCTTATCAGAGATATCTTTACGGCACTCCGGGTTAGCACAAAGACGGATTCCAGCCATGTCAAAGACCGCCGAACCCGTTAATCTGCGGTTGCCGCATTTCGCAACTCCGCTTCAAGGGTAGCTATCACCTTGTCACGCTCACCCAACGCTTTCGCGATGTCCTCGATGATCTGCAACTGCCGCAACGACAGTGTCGCGATGTCGGGCATCTCGCTGAACCCGTAAATCTTGGCAGCTTCCAATCGCCTTCCGGCGTCACCTGTCATCATGGTTTCCCTCATCATTTGCGGTAATACGCCCCCTGCCACCCGGCAGCGTTGAGCGGGAACCCCGGTGCCCAGGCGATCGGTGCGCTCATCAACTCCCGCATCCGCTCCAGGGTGTAGTAGTTGTCGCCGATCGGCGTGACCGCTATCGCCTCATCATGCGAGTGGCCGACGATCTTGAAGCCGGCCTCATGGAGACGCTGCAAACCCACCTTCAAGATGTCACGGGTGAGGGATTGTACAATGTTTTCAGTGCACACGCCTCCATGTGAGGGGATCACCTCCCACTTCGTGGTCCCCTGCTTCCGGCCCATATAGCCGAACACCACTCGTTCGATGTAATAAGGCTCATCGACCTTCGACCAGCCGACAGAAGTCTTCTCCCACTCAATCTTGATCGAACGCTTAACGTATTGCGGCCGGTAGTAATAGATGAGCCGTCCACTGGGGAGGCGGATCGTCAGGTATGGCTTGCGGTAGTCGAACTGGAGGTAGCCAAAGTCGTAAGGACGCTGCGTGTGCATCACCTGTTTGATGGCATCCTCGCAGCCATACCAGAACTGTGGGATCTCGGGATAACCAGAGCGGAAGACCGAGACGGCACGCTCAGCCTGTTCCTCGCTCATGTCGATACCCATGCCTTCGGCGTATCGCAGCAACCCAGTCTTACTGCCCTCGTTGATCCTGCCGGCAGACAGACGATAGCCACAGCCGAGAGTCGGCGGTTTACAAATGTTCCGCTCTGCCCTGGTCACCTCGTCATACGGCTTCTCGAAAAAGAGGGTGGCAAAATCCTTGTATGGGTCTTTACCCGACCGGAAGACATCCAACAGGCGAGAACACTTCGCCACCCAGCCAAGACCGGCGGATTCCACCGATGAGTAATCGCAGACCGTGAACTGGTGCCCCTCCGGTGCGCGGAACATCGACCGCATGGCCCCGGAAAAGGCGTCCATCGGCTCATTTACGAAAAGCTCAAACCCGTCGTAATCACCCTGCCGGATCAGATTGGTAGCCAGCGTCAGCCGCTCGTCACCATCCTCCGGATCGAACATCTTCGGCGTTCTGACCATGTTCTGCGGCTGCACGTTGCGGCCGGCGAACCGGCCGGTGCGGGACGCCCCGGCAAACTGGTACATGAACCGCACCCGGTCACCGGGTCCGACAGTCCGATCGGCGGCATCGGCCTTGCTGATGCTGGTCTTACTGACCAGTAACCGGCACTCAAGGATGCGGGCACACTCGTCCGTGACAAGGCCACCCTCATGCCGGTGCCGCGCCAGCGCCTTAGCCACAAACTCCTTCTGGAGATTGGGATACGGGTAACCTTGACCCCTTACCCACGGCAGAAGCTGCGCCACCGAAAGCGGGTTGGACAGACCGGTAACCTGTTTCATCTCGACGGCCAATTCCGCCTTCCGGCGAGCCGCCATCCACATCACATTGCTGACAAACTGCTTATCCAACGGGACGCCCCGATCGTTGATCATCTGGTCGAGTTCGTAGAACTGCCACTCGTCCTCGGGGACCGGGTACCCGATCAGTCGCCGCTTGACCGCTTCCTCGGTCAACACATCCTGCTGGTTGTACCGGACGAACTCTTCCCACAGGTCGGGATCGGTGTCCCAGTTGCGCCAGACATGCGGCTGGTTCGTCGTCGGCTTCTGCGGCATGCTGAACACCCGGATCAGATCGTCACCGGTCTTAAACTTGCGGCTCTCAAGGGGCAGGCCAACCTGTTTACCGATCTCGCCTAACCCCCCGGTGAACGATTGCATGAAGGCGAGCACCATCGTGCAACGCCAGTTCCGAATCGGTGTCGGTATCTTCAGCACACGGCGGGTGATCACCCGCTCGAACTGGGCATTAAACGCCCACCGCTCCACCTCCGGGTCTACCAGGGCTTCCCGTAGGTCAGAGGGAAAGGGTGCCCTGTGGCCCTCCCAGTGCCGCAGGGGACCGTCATTGATCCGGTAGGCCGCCATCAATACCCGGCAACTCGGTTCGGCCGAGTACCTGTCCAACCCAACCTTGCGGAGATCGAGTTCGCACGCCGTCTCGTAGTCGAGGTGAAGCGTGTCCTTGGTTGGCCTGTAGTAAGAGTCGAATGGCATTAGGGGTTCCTGATAGAGTGCAACCGATACCGCAGGACCGCTCGGTTGCCACACGGCACCCGCACTGAACCGGTAGTTACGTTCCCCCTAACCACCGGTTCAATGCCTGCCTACAGACCTTCCAGATCGTCAAAGCCACTGTCGTCTTCGGCCAGAACCTCCAACGTGTCATCGACCACGTCATCGGTGATGCGACCGTCACCGACGATCCGCTCGCCATCACGCACGAACTGGATGGCGATCAGGTTGGCATTGACCTTCTTGCCGTTGGTATTGCTCTGCCACCACGGCTTGATGAACATGTTCACCCAGCAGCCGGGGTAGAACACCTCGACGGCATCCTGCGGCTTGATGATCCTCGCCCGACCGGTGACCGGGTCCGTACCGCGACCCCTCAAAGCGGGAGGGTTCGTCTCGTTGGTGTGGATCGACCAGTGTCCAGGGAACCCCTTCCGGTCCTTGCGCTCGTCCCCATCCCGCATAAACCGGTGCATACTAGGCAGATCGGGGTTCTGCTTGGATGCCACGAACCGCTGGATTTCGGATTCCAACAGCAACTGCGACCGGCGGTACTTCGGCGTCTTCGGCATCAACCCGATCGCACCGTATGTCGGCCTTGGGTTGGTCCCGTTCGGACCCGCCCACGGCTTATCGAGGTGGGGGAAGCTCAACCTCACCTCCTTCACCACGATCGTCCCGTCCGAATACGTGACAACGTAGTCTTCGTTCTTTACGATCTTCCGCTCAATTACGTCTGACATCGCCTATTCTCCCGTTGACCGTGCGCCAGATGACCCGCTTACGTCGAACGACAAACCCCTCCTTCGTGTTGTTGCGAAAATGTATCGTCTCCAACCGCTCCGGACGCGGCAGCGAGCGACGGTAAACCTCGGCCGGTTCCTTGGTCGCATAGACCCTAGCCATCGAAGTTTACCTTTTACGCCGCCTTGCCATCAGTTCCGCCACCGTTTGGGGTAAAGGCGGCCCGGTATAAACCGGATCGTCAGGCTTAACGAGAACCGGCTCCATCTCGCAGAAGGCTTGCAACGCCTCAGCGGCATACTTGAACGTGTTATGATCCGGGTGTAAGCAAGCCTTTATTTTACGAAACGTCTCTTTGCTAATCTTACCCTGGTAATTGGAAAGTATCATATCAGACCGCCTTAATCGGTCTTTCAGGTAGTCTAAATAGACCTCGGCTTCTTTGTACACTTCGACCTTTAATTCCTCGCGGATTTCCTGCCGTGCTTTACGTAGAGCGGCCTCGTACCGCTTTTTCAAGGTCTTGGGCATGTCCTCCGCTGGCAGCGGCGGGTACATTTGTTCTTCTCTGGCTTCAGACCGCCCGCGTGCCCTCTCCGTCGCACGCCTGACAGTCTCCATACCTATGCCAAGCTCCTCGGAAACCTTAGCACGTGGAACGTTGACCCCGGCATCGACAAACGGCTGCACTGCCTCAATAGCAGCCTCGATGTTCTCAGTCGGTGGCTTGGGTTGTAACGGCTGGCGGGGCTGCGTCTTCGTAACGTTACGATAACGCCCAAACTCAAACCGGTACATCGTCTGCAATGATTGGCGGTCTGTCGCTGTCAAACAGGCACGCAACGCCTGCGGATCGCGCCCCATCGTAATAGCTGCCGCCCGCTCATCAGCGTTGAACACATCATTGCCAAACCCATTATCTTCACACCACTGACCGAACTCAATGTTGGCTGAAAACTGATCCCGTGCCTCGGCCAACGTCAGGCAGATACCCTCCTGTATCTCAATCCAATCCTCCTGGTTCGTGGTTTTACGTTGTAAGTAGCTTTTGAGCTTCCCGGCAAGCCGCTCCAACAGCGTTGGTAGCGAAAAGATATTATCGACCATCTTCAATCCTCCAAAAGGGGAGCGGGCTATTAAACCCGCTCTCCCATAGGTGGTGCCGGCGTTACTCGGCCGCCTCATCTACACGCTGACCGTGAACACGATTCTGCCGGTCTTTCCGTGACATGTTATACCGCCGGCAAACGACATTGAGCGAATACACGATGGCGGCAATTTTCGTTTCAGCCGCGATCGGGATATTATTTGCTTTCGCAAAAGTGCGAATCATACCAGCCGCCATGTGCTCATCAGCAATGAACGATCCTTCGATAGTCTCTGAAGCATGGACAGCGAAAAAACACCTCCGGTATTCGGGATTGGTCCACAACTTCAGATGGCATTCGTCCACATCGTCATGCAGCGACCGTGTCTTCAATGACCTGCGTTGTGCAAGAAGATCCGCAACGGTTTCCGGAAGTTTACGGGGGTTATAAGTATCATCAGTCATTTTACTCTCCACTACGCCGTGTTTTTTGTGGCCGGAACACGCGCTAAACCGGCGTTAAAGAGCGCCTTGGCACTCTTTATTCGTCGAAAACATCTCCCACGATTGCCTGGAGATCCGCACGCGCATCACCGATCGGCACTAAGGCCGGTTTGCCTGGAGCGCGATCGGTGAACATGTTCACGTATCGCTTCGCCAGTTTCGGATCGCGCACACCGGCTGCCCTGACCACCTTCTCGATCTGAGCCGGCGATCTAAACTTCCGTTCGTACAGTTCGTCGTCTTCAACGCCGACACGATGGAAGGCGTCTACCGCCTCGTCCTCGTTGACCCAGCGACGGTTACCGGGACGGCCGACAACAACTTTCCACAGGCCGCCTAGATCGTCGCCGGATTGTCCCCGGCGGATCAGTTCCTCACCGATCTCAACAAACCAAGTTTCCATCATCCGCCGGTAGCGGTAGATCTCGGCTAGCTGCCCGATGGTTAACTCGGCCGGTGGCGGGAGTACGGGAGAGACAGGCTGAACCGCCCGTTGAGTGTCATCATCCACTTCCAACACCTCGAAAGAGAGATCGACCAAGGATTGGCGGGCTACTTCAAGCGCGGGGCACGTCAGTCTGACCTTGCACCATTGGCACGCTTTCGGACTGGGACTGCGCGGCGCACCCGGTTCCCAGGCAAGCGCCCACCGCTCCCTTGCCCAACCGGCGAACTCCAACAGTTCGTCCCGGCCGATCTCCCACAGATCCCAGTGGTTCAGGCGAGGCTGTGCGACCCGCAGCCGGATCGTCTCGAAATCGTAAGTCTGGTTAAACTCTTGGTAAAAGCCGAATGCATACAGCAGCAACTGCGTGTTCTTGTAGGCGTACACCTGTACACCCTTGCCATATTTCCAATCGGTTATGTCGAGTACACCGTATTCGCAGAAGGCTACGTCGCACGTACCGCCCTGACCGGGTATCGGCGTGATCGAACTCAGGTCAACCCGTGTTTCCACATACCGGTCGCCGGGGATGTCGTTGACGCGGGACAGGCACTCCTCGGCGTGGACGAACATCTCCTCCACTATCTCGACCGTGTGTCCGTCTACCTCCCTGGTCGTACCTAACAGGTGGTCGGGCCGACCGCGTAACTGCCACTCCCCGATCACCTCGTGGAAGACGGTGCCCTCGGCCGCATCGTAGCCGGCCGTGTCGGCCGCCTCGATCGAAGGAAGCAGGGAGCCGGCGCAGAACAAGGAGGTGGCGGAATAGCTGGGACGGAATACGCTGACAACCATTCCGCCGGCCCTCTTAAAGCTCCGATTCCGACGCTTCGGCCGGCTGCTGCTTGATCAAAAGCTCAGCCGCAGCAATGAACTCGGCGTACTTGCTCTCGTCCAAGTCAGCCAGTTGCGCTCCTCCCAGATCGTGGATCAGTTTCACCGCGACGGGGCGGCTTCGTTCTGTCACTAGCTTTGCTGCAACCGCCTTTACCTCGTCCAAACTGACTTTCCTGGGACGGCCGGGACCGCGTGTAGCCGGTGCTGTAGTGGTTGCCGGGGCGGCGGCAGCCCCGTTGACGGGCAACTTCTCTGTCAAATTGGTAAGTGCAAGGGTGAGTGCTTTCACGTCGTCTTCGAGCGCCACTTTTTATCTCCACATTCAAGTTGACGATTGGAGAATATCGTCGCTAAGTTGTACCGGTCAAGTACAAAATGAAAGGAACCTGCAAATGCTTTTACCTTTTCCACGGTGGTTGGTCGAAATGCCTGATGGCCCTGAAAAAGATCGAGCAACGGACGTGTTTTTTATTCAACTGGGGTGCGTTTACGCCAGCCAAACCGGCAAAATGAAGAATTTAGCCGAAACGATCGGCATAAATTACTCGACCCTACGCTCACAGGTGAACGATCGCCGGATACTTTATGTCAGCGAGAAGACGCTGGAAGCTGTTGAGCGCGTGATAGGGATCGAGGTTATCGCGTGGGGCAACCAGGAACTGATGTTCCAACGGAGGATCGGATGACCGGTTTTCTGGCGGAAGTAGGGCAACGGATACTCGCGAACGGCTACAACGTCATCCCGATCAAGCCTGGAAACAAGTTTCCAGTGATCCCCCAATGGCAAAAACACCGGACAACAAAGGAAGACATCGGCTACTGGCTGTCAAACGGTCACGCTGAAGCCGGTGTCGGCATAACCTGTGGCGAAAAACTCGCGTTCGTGGATTTTGACATCCCCAAACCGGATGACGCGAAGCACATGGAGACATTCACCAGCATCCAGATCGGGTTTGCCCCGATTCGCATCGGTAATTTCCCTAAACGTGGACTGCTGTTCAGGGTGAACCGACCAATGCGTAAGATCTCGTCCACGATATACTGGGACGACCTTGGACGTAAATATCAAACCGAAATTCTCGGTAATGGTCAACAGTTCGTAGCCTACGGTATCCACCCCGAAACCGGTAAGGCTTACGTGTGGACAGAAGGTGATGGTCCGGTCTTCGTCTACATAGATGATTTGCCGGTGATCACGGAGGAACAGTGCCGGGAGATCATCCGCGAGTTTGAAAAGCTGATGGTGGCTCGCGGGTACACCAGTGAAAACCGAGTTTCCACCGTGCGCGAGTTCGGCGACGACGACCTAGCCGAACTGGCGATCGGCGGCGATCCAGCCGGCATGAGCGAGGAGGAACTGACCCGGCTGGTGCTGGCGATCCCCAACTCAAACTCGGTTCCCTACGGCGAGGATTCGGACACCAGCAAACTCGGTTGGCTGAAGCTGATCGCGGCGATCCACCATGAAACCGGTGGAAACGAGTTTGGACGGCGGTTAGCCCGCGAGTGGTCGAGTAGGGCGCTCAAGCATAAAGACGACCGGTTCGAGGTCAGTTGGGCGTCGTTCGGCCGGCACAATCGACCAACAACCCACAGATATATAAGGAAATGGGCGGCGATAAGTGCCAGGGACCGCCTATCCGACGTGCTTCTAAGGTTGGAGGTAGCGGCAGACATGCGGGGCTTCCGGGCCGCCGTAGCGGAGGGTAGAAACTTAGTTTTAGATGCGCTTGATCGGGATCGGTTGGCGACGACCGTGCAGCAGAGCGCCAGGAGACTCGGGCTTAAATTGAGTATCGCGGCGGCTCGTAACATGGTGAAATATAAGGAAGAAGGGGTGCCTGTGTGGCTTAAAAACTGGGTTTATCTGACGCATTCAGCCGAGTTTTACCACACGGAAACAGGGTCGAGGGTCAAACGTGAGGCGTTCGACGCCGCCCATGGGCGGTATATGACGGAAGGAAACCCCGGCCAATATGCCCTCGATGTGGTCAAGATCCCGGTCTACCACATGACGATGTATCTCCCCACCGAAGAAGCTACTTTCACAGACGGATCTGGGCTGAAATGGGTAAACTCCTACAGCGAACGCAGCACCCCCAAGGTGCCGGATGATCCACTTGAGGGGTGGGAAAGCGTTGAGCGGGTAATCCGCCATTTCGAGTTTCTGTTCCCGGTTAAGCGGGAACGGGAACTGGCGATAAGTTGGTTCGCCCACATCGTCCAGACCAGACAAAGACCGAATTGGGCAGTTTTAATGCAAGGGGTAGACGGGGACGGTCGTACCTTTTTCGCCAACATGATGGCCGGGGTGCTGGGTGGCGACAATGCTCGGACCATCAACGGCACTGATATGGAAGACCAATTCACAGGGTGGGCGGTAGGCAAACTTTTTATCGCAATCGAAGAGGTAAAAATGATCGGCCATAATCGCTACGACATCTTGAATAAGATGAAACCCTACATAACAAACGCCACAATCTCCGTTCGAGCGATGCGGACGGACACATACAACGCACAGAATGCTACAGCGTACATGCTGACCAGTAACTTCCAGAACGCATTGCCAATAACCAGCGCCGATCGCCGCTATTTTATCCTGAAATCACAATGGCAAGACGAAAAACACATTAAAAAAGTGACTGAGGAAGGGTATTTTGACCGATTGCAGGAAACCTTGCAGTCAGCGGGAGCGCTACGCGGGTGGCTGCTCACCTATAAATTGCACCCGGAATTTAAGCCATACGGTCGCGCCCCGGATAGCACCGGGCGGCAATCCATGATCGAGCAAGCCCACTCCGATGAAAGCGTGACTCTGGAAGACCTCATCGAGAGTGGATTTTATCACGATATCTCGGAAGACGTGGTCGTTGTCTCTAAACTCGCCCAAATATTAGAGGCAAAAAATCGATCGAATATCCCGATAAAGGAGACAAATTGCGCTGCAATCCTCCGGATAGCCAATTTTACCCACATGGGGAGAATTATTTACGAGGGAAAAAAAGTCACCGTGTGGTCGCGAAATCCACGGAAATTCGATCGCGGAACTGTCCCAACCTTAATTCAGATCGCAAATTACCTCAAAAACCCCCTATAACCTGTCCAAATCCCCTACCTGTCCAAGAACCTGTCTACCTTATAACCTTTTGATTCTACTATTATATATTTTTTATAGGACAAGTAGGACAAGTAGGACAGGAAAGATAGTAGGTATATATAAGAAAAAAAAAAAAATTAAAACGTAAAGATAATTAAATAATAAAAAAAACATTATACAGGAAGAGATGTGGGAAAAACCTGACCTGTCCACGTTTACCTGTCCAGCGAGGGAATCATGGATATTTTCGCAGCACTGGCCGAAATCGAGCGGGAAAGAAGCATTCCGGAGCAGCGGTTCAATCTCCGGTCCCCGGAGTGGCCGAAGGTCCGCCGCACAGTCATGGCGTCGGAAGAGCGTGTTTATAAGTTGAAGCTATCGATCGCCAAGGAGTTCGGGATACGCCACGGTTGGACTTTAAGCACCCCCTTCAGTCATAAATGTTTGGTCAGAGGTGGAGTTCACGATAGGGAAGGCGGGCACGGGATGATGCACCCATTCGTAGATCATCCTCAATATTACCGTGTTAACCGAAAAGCCGCCGCCCAATTAAACCACATATACGTACCTCCCTTTGAAGAGGTATTATTTAACCGATGGGCGTTATCCAATAATCTTACTTTGTACCTACCCGATCTTCCTAGTTGGTACAATAATGAAACCCGGCTGGTGGTTTACCTGGGGCCGGTTGGTAGGGCATCCCTCGATGCAGGGCAACCGGATTGGCGGCTGACCCGTTACCCCGCCTAGCGATAGCGGCAAATCACACGGATCGTGCTCAGCGTCCCCC
>Ga0068871_100000075_pt1 | contig 55346 bp, 55 predicted proteins | sample KBSMisM72_FD_72750 | JGI IMG/M metagenome (GOLD analysis project Ga0068871, IMG submission 72750) | Miscanthus rhizosphere microbial communities from Kellogg Biological Station, Michigan, USA - KBS Miscanthus M7-2 | ecosystem: Host-associated > Plants > Roots > Rhizosphere > Soil ...
TCGTATCCGAATCCAACATCCCTGCCTGCCGGCAGGCAGACAAAATCAAAAATCCTTATCCACAATCCCCGCCCGTTCCGAACAGAACGTTCGGGCGGGCACAATCAACAATCTACAATCAATAAAAATGAAACACTTATTCCTTTTCCTGCTGGCTGGTTGCATGGCAATCGGCAGCAACGCACAAAATGAGAAATATGTAAAGGCTATGGAAGCACAAATGACCGCGGTTGATACCGTGAATAGTGCAAGCGGCTGGTTTGATATGGCGAACACCTTTCAACGCATCGCAGATGCGGAAAAAACGCAATGGCTTCCTTATTATTACGCCGCGCTCAGTCACACGATGGGCGCGTATCGTTTACTAACTACACCCAACGCCGGCAAGGTGGATGCAGAGGCCGATGCCGCCGATGAGCTCCTGAAGAAAGCCGAATCAATCAGCAAGGATAATTCGGAAATCTTTGTTGTAAAGAAAATGATCGGCACATTGCGTATGTCGGTTGACCCGCAAAACAGGTATATGACGTATGGTCCGGCCGCACAGGAAGCCCTGGAAAAAGCTAAACAGCTCAATCCGGCCAACCCTCGCGTGGCACTCCTGGAGGGTCAGGACAAATTCTATACGCCAGAGCAATATGGCGGGAGCAAAACGGAAGCGAAAGCTATTTTTGAAGATGCAATGAAGAAATTCGACAGCTTCAAACCCGAAAATTCAATCGCGCCCAATTGGGGTCTGCGCCAGGTGAAGTGGCTTTATGCACAATGTAAATAACTATTATCCGTTGCGCGGGTTTTTGCCCGCGCAACAATCTATATTCGGTTAAATTAGCTCTCATGGAAGACGAAAAATTTTCAGGCGAAGAAAGCCTGCGGTTGATTCAGTCGATGATAAATCGCGCACAGGACAAATTTGCTGAAAATGGCCACCTTTACCTGCTTTGGGGTTGGGTGGTCTTTATTTGCAGCCTTACACAGTTCGGATTGCAAAGAATTTTCAATCTGGGTCCTGATAGAACCTGGTATGTTTGGACGACCACCTGGGTCGCCCTGATTTACCAGGTGAGCTACATTCGAAGGAAGAGACGAAAGATGCAGGTACGGACTTATACCGGTGATATCCTTGCCTATGTATGGTTGGTGTTCGGCATTGCAACCTTGTTGATGGTATTTATCCTGGGATCCAATCACCAATATGCTTTGATCAATCCTGTATTGCTGGTGAGCTATGGTGTTCCCACCTTCACTTCCGGAATCATTCTGAGATTTCGTTCGCTGATGTGGGGCGGAATGGCTTGTTGGATCCTGGCGGTGGTGAGTTCCATGGTGCTGAACGATTTTCAATTGGTAATCATCGCACTCGCTGTCCTGATTGCCTGGATCATTCCCGGTTACCAATTGCGTAATAAATTCAAACAATCTAATTCTTAGGCCATGGAAGAAAAAACCTTGTCGGAAAAAGAAAGCCTCACGCTGATTGGTGAAGTAATTGGAGAGGCGAAAAATTATTTTTACGAAACAGGATTGAGTTCCCTTATTCTCGGCTTCAGTACTTCAATTTGTTTCCTGCTGGCCTATGCCATTTCGAAGGGAATGAGCTTTCCGTTCAATCCGTTTTACCTGGTCGTCCCAGCTGTTCTGTTGCAAGGCTATTTTGCCATGAAGGAGGAAAAGCGCAAGCCGGTTAAGACCTTTACAGATCGGGCCATTGATATGGTATGGAGCGGATATTTCCTGACGGCCCTTGGATTTACGATTGCCGGCGTCCTTGCCGGCCTTGGAGTTATCATTTTCTCCGTGCTGTTATTTTTAACGGGGTTTGCTTCCTTTGTAACCGGAGCAATCACCAAATTTTCCTATTTGATAGTTACTTCGTTGCTTGTACTTGGAATGGGCGCTTTATCTTTTTTTGTAAGCGAGTCATTCATTTATGTACTCTGCGCAATTACCTCCGTATTGGTATGGATCATTCCGGGTTTTATTTTGAGAAGTTACTTTAAGAAGGCTTATCCGCATGTTTAAAGACCTCGACCCTATATTACATTCCCAACTCAGGCTGGCCGTGGTTTCCATCCTCATCAGCGTTAAGGAGGCGGAATTTAATTTCATCAAGGAAAGAACCAATGCGACAGCAGGAAACCTGAGTGTTCAAATCACAAAATTGAAAGAAGCGGGGTATATCGAGGTCATCAAACAATTTAAAGACAACTATCCACAAACCATCTGCAAGATCGCACCAGAAGGCGTGAAGGCGTTTGAGAATTATGTAAACGTCATTCAGTCCTATCTCAAGGTAAAAAAATGAACCCTCGTAGAAACGAGGGTTCGTGATCAAGAATTCACAACCTCTATAAAAAATTATTGCTTAACTATTTTTTGAACCGACTTGCTGCCGTCAGCGAGCGTGACTTCTACGATATACAAGCCTGCCGATTTCATGTTTATATTTTGTGTTGACAGCCTCAGGGTGCCGGTCTGTTCATTCAGGTTCCTGTTGAACAGTTCTGAACCCGACATGCTGATGACGCGAATTGAACGCATGCTTGCGTTGTTGTCTGCCGAAATGGTAAACTCATTGCTAACGGGGTTAGGTCCGATCTTCATGGTTACTGCCGCTTGAACAGAAGGTGCATCCATCCTGATACTGATGATCTTGCTGAACATGTAGTTTCCATCTTTGTCAACCTGGCGGATCCTGTAAAATACCACGGCAGATTTTACTGAATTGGCATTATCGGTGAACCGGTAGTTGTGTTGTCCGTGAACATTCTCATCAGGGAAGATTACACCAACCGTCTTGAAAGATTTTGCGTCTTCACTCCTTTCCACTTCGAATTGCTTATTATTCACCTCCTCATCGGTGAGCCAGTTCAGCTGAACTTTTTGGTTATCCTTCAGACCTGCTCGGAAATCGAGGAACTTAACGGGCAATGTTAACCGATTGCTGGAAATGCTCTTAAAGTAAAGACAGTTGTAGCGATCTGTTGAGGCCGTGCCGGGTCTTGGAAAGGGATTCACCACCGAACCCGTCTTCAGCGCGATCCTGCTAACGCCGGAGTAGTCAAAACGAATACGTGTATCATCGGCTAGCGTATCAATGTCTTTCTTGTTATCCACAGAACCCAGCGCCGTCACGGAATTGGAAGACTGCGTCACGGTCAAAACTGACGGCAGCAGGTAGCTATAGTTTGAAACATTGAAAGCTTCAGTAAATTCCTGCTCCTTTACATTATCGCCGTCGATATCGACTGCGGACAGACTGAAACAATTGAAATAATATGGATCTGTGGTACCAACAGCTTTGAAGCTGATTTCCCAGCGGATGTATGATACATTCCCCAGTGGCATACCTGGCCCGCCTACCTGCGGCTGCCATGCATCGGCGTAACCGAAATCAGTAACGTCTATATTTAGCAGCGAAGCGCCGCCGACCAGGCTGTCAATCCTGATATATGCATCTGCGCCGGGCGTCACGTTACAGAATTTATATGTTGCATTGACCTGGCCATCCACACCGCTCACCAGTTGAGGGTTTCTAAACACCAGCGACGGCGGGTCACATTGTGCATCTGCGTTGAGTTGAAAAAAAGTGATTCCCAATACTAAAAAATAGAAGTGTGTAAAAAACTTTTTCATCAAAGAGATTTTAGAGGTTTGTGAAACGTGGCGGTTTCAAATGGACTGGACGGTTTTTTACAAGAGACAGAGGACAGAATTGCCTGTTCAGCTATTTGACTTGCTGGGATTATCGGTTGAAGCCCACTTGCCCGTTCTCACCATCCTGGTTTTGGATTGCATCAACACTTCCGTTTTCTTCATGCAAAATCCACTGATATACCAGGCGTGAACATTGAGCTCGCGCTTAAGTTGACGCAACCATTCTTTCGCTCCGGGATATAGCATATCCTCGTATGGGATGGCCATCGTTTCCATGACTGGCTGAACGTTTGCCTTAAAATTTACCGGAACAGTTTGCGTTTGCGCAGACTTAACTGGGGCAGTTGTTGAAGAGCATCCGAATAATGCAACTGCGAAATAAGAAAGAAAGCAAAAAACAGTGATTCCCAATTGGGCGAATCTTGTTTTCATGGCCGAGATTTAGAGGTACTGAAATCGTATTTCTCCGGTTTCAAAAGAACCAGGGCCTAACCAGGATAGTTACTGTTTTTCGCGAGGTATGAGATGATGAATGTCCCGGCTTTAGAAGGATGGATGCAAAAAAGATTCGAGATCCTTGGATCAACACTGAAAATGCCTGAAGTAGAATGGATTTAAGAAAGAAGATTTAACGATAGGGTACTTCTGACTGCGTGGGTCTTTGGGGTTCGATAACGTAAATGTATACACTGAATTTCATTCTTCCAAGGGTGTGTTTTTCGGGGCAGCTTCAAATGGTTAATTTACAATTGGTTGCAAGACTGTTAAAAGAAATATTTACCCACTTACCTAAAATAAGGGAGCCCCTTAGACAAGGGGCTCCGATTGAATAGGAATTCACAACCTCTATTTCTTTAGAAACTTTATTGAAGCGCTGGTACCGTCTTCGAAGAAGATTTGGACGAAATATATACCAGGTGCTTTCAGGCCCGCGTTATACGCTGACATTTTGTATTCATTTGTTGATGGCCGGCTCCATTGTCGGTACATTTCTTTACCGTCGATGGTCAGCACACGAAAGCCTACGGGATTCGTTGTTTCGTGTTGCAGGCTTATTTTCAATTGGTCCACGACCGGATTCGGACTAACCCTTACGGCCATACGAAGAGTCGAAGGCTCACGATCCAGGACGAGGATCATGCTATATCCCGATGATCCGTCGGCGCTGATCTGCCTTATTCTGTAAAAAAGGCGTTTTGCATTTAGGGTTGCAACGTCATGGTCCTGGTAGCTGTATGATTTCGGACCGATGAAATTGTCGATGGAATTTATTAAGCCGATGGCGTTGAAGTTTGTTCCATTCAAACTTCGTTGTATTTCAAATTTTTTATGAACAACTTCAGCTTCGGTCACCCAGGTTAGTACCACCAGGTCCCAACTCTTGGCTGAACCAGAAAAGCTCGTAATCCGTACAGGTAGTGCATATGGGCCCGAGGATTCCTGGCAGGTCGCACAAAGCGGAGCCAGCAGGAGGATGAACCAAACTATTCCCTGAAGTCTTAATTTTTTCATTGATACGTTTACTACCCGAAATCCGGATCATGCCTGGCACAATAAATTTTTCACCCGTCGTACACGTGCCGGGCTCTTTGAGGGAGTTTCCTGACCTAAGGGGCTGAATAGAATTCCTGACCGAAATTTGGACTTGACTGGGCTTTGGTAGGTATTGCAGTGAACGGAGGTTGGTGCTCACTGTATGGATTCGATAAGACACAAATGTAGCAACAAAGAGTTCAGATATGCAAGTGCAAAACGATAAAAAAATAATTTTCACGGTTTTTGGGTAGAGGGAGCAAGAATTAAAAAAGGAAAAATTAAAAAGTCAAAATAGTAAGTAACTTTTGAGTGCGGTCAACCCTGCCTGCCGGCAGGCAGGGGTCAACGAATCTCCATGTCCCAAATCATCAAAGTCTCGTCCCTCTCCAAATCCTTCGGCGCCATTCATGCCGTTGACAATCTTTCATTTGCTGTTGATAAAGGCGACGTGTATGGATTCCTTGGACAAAATGGTGCCGGCAAATCCACAACCATCCGCATGTTGCTGGGCCTTATCCAGCCAACCATGGGTGATATTGAGATCATGGGACTTAGTCTGCGACGGCACCACCGCGAAATCATGAGGCAAACGGGTGCCATTATAGAAAGGCCGGATCTCTATAAATACCTTTCCGGAATTGAAAACCTGAAAATCTTTGCACGACTAAGTGGACAAAAGCCGGACAACAGGAAATTGATGGACCAAATGGAGATGGTTGGACTTGCAGAGCGGGCCACCAGCAAGGTGAGCACTTATTCACAGGGCATGAAGCAGCGGTTAGGCCTTGCCGTGGCCCTTGTGCACCAGCCGGCCCTGGTCATTTTGGATGAGCCCACAAATGGGCTGGATCCGCAGGGCATAGCCGATATTAGAAGACTCATACTTCACCTAAGCCATGATTTAAAAAGAACAGTTTTTGTGTCTTCTCATTTGCTAAGTGAAATGGAAATTGTAGCCAACCGCATGCTCATTTTGGACAAGGGTAAAAAAGTGGTTGAAGGAACTGTGTCGGAATTGCTGGATCCATCCCGAATGGTTGTTCAATTGGAAACTTCAAACAATATGCAGGCGATAGATGAGATTCGGAAATCAAAATGGGCAGAAAAGCTTAATCAAAACAATTCAGAATCGCAGATCCTATTCCTGTTGAACCGGGAACAGGTTCCAGAGCTTGCGGCAGACCTGGTGAAAATGGGAATCGGAATCATATCTATTCAGCCCAGGCATTCGCTTGAAGATTATTTTTTATCCCTTATCGGTAGCAATCAACATGTATCCCATACTGCGAATTGAACTGCTCAAAATATTCAGGCAACCGCGCACTTACATTGCGTTTGTTGCCATTGCCGCCATCGTTTTGTTGGTGCAACTTGCACTTTATATGGATGGTGAGCAGTGGCTCTCCTTCGGAATGCAATCACTCACCTCCAATTTTAGCATTGAAGGGAAAATTCTGAATGGGTACCTGGTTTGTTTTGTCGTTTTGCAAACCTTGCTCATTCACGTGCCCTTGCTCGTTGCATTGGTGGCCGGCGACCTGGTGGCCGGCGAGGCGAATATGGGAACATTGCGACTGTTGGTTAGCAAACCCATTAGTCGCGTGAGACTGATGCTAAGCAAGTATTGCGCGGCACTGGCCTACACGATCCTGCTATTGATTTGGATGGCAATTCTCGCCCTGCTCATATCGCTGCTTTTATTTGGCGTGGGTGATCTTATAATTTTGAAAAGCGATGAAGTAGTGATCCTTGAAAAATCGGATGTGCTTTGGCGTTATTTTGCTGCATTTGGCTATGCCGCACTGGCGATGAGTGCGGTTGCGGCGCTGGCTTTCATGCTGTCTGTCTTCGCCGAAAATTCCATCGGTCCCATCGTCGCTACCATGAGCGTGGTGATTGTATTTACGATTTTAAGTACAATGGATATCCCGATTTTCAATGCCATCAAACCCTGGCTCTTTACCTCGCACATGATCGGCTGGAAGGGATTCTTCGACAACCCGATTCAATATCACGCCGTGCTGAAATCTGCGCTGGTTCTGCTGGCGCATATTGCACTGTTTGTTGGCGTTGCCGTCTTCGTTTTTAAGAGGAAAGATATTTTGAGTTAAATTTTAGATTGTGGAAATTCCCTAACTTAACTCCAAATCACAAACCATGGAACGCAGAAACTTCGTGCGTCATTCGATCCTCACCGGAGGATCTGTACTGGCAGGCAAATCACTGCTCGCAGAAACACAGACATCATCGGTCCCAAACGCTGCAACGCCTTTCAACCTTAGCTATGCCATCCACGACGGCATGTTCAAAAACAACGCCGGGGAGGATTTCATTGATCAGATCAAATTTGCGTACGACCAGGGGTTCAGGGCTATCGAAGACAATGGCATGATGGGCCGCACGCCAGAAATGCAGAAAAAGATCGGCGACACCCTGGAATCACTCGGCATGCGCATGGGTGTTTTCGTACACGCTTTCGATAACTGGCCGGTAAAAACTTCAATGACGGGTGGAAATAAAGAGTGGACCGACAAATTCATTGACTACAGTCACAAAGCAGTTGAAGTGGCCAAACGTTGTCATGCAAAATGGATTACCGTCGTGCCGGGTAATTACGATAAAAGTCAACCCATGGGCTACCAAACTGCCAACGTCATTGAAATGCTTAGAAGGGGAGCAGAGATCCTGGAACCGCATGGCCTGATCATGGTATTGGAACCGTTGAGCGACACACCAGATTTATTTCTTCGCAACTCGGATCAAACCTATTCCATCTGCAAGGCTGTCAAAAGTCCCTCGTGCAAGATTCTTTTCGACATGTATCACATGCAACGCAATGAGGGTAATATGATCGTGAACATGGATCGGGCATGGGACGAGATTGGCTATTTCCAGATCGGCGACAACCCCGGAAGAAATGAGCCCACCACGGGAGAAGTGAATTATAAAAACATCTTCAGCCATATTGCTTCAAAAGGTTACAAGGGCATCCTCGGCATGGAGCACGGAAATGCCAAGCCGGGCAAAGAAGGAGAGATGGCGATGATCAAAGCATATCGCGATAGTGATAATTTTAAAATATAGGGAAAGGGTGAAAGGTAAAAGGATAAAGGTGAAAAGCATTTTCCTACCCTTTGCCTTTTGCCTTTTGCCCTTCACCTTCCTCTGTGCACAAGACGTAAATAACCTCTTGGCTAAACTGAGGCAAAAGCTCGACAAGGTAAGTGATTACAAAGCGAGCGGGAGATTGAAAACAGACATCGCCTTCATCAAGGTTCCGATTGCAAGCGTAAATATCTATTTCAAAAAACCCGACAAACTAAAAATCAAAAAGGAAGGTGGCATCTCTATCATTCCAAAAGGAGGTCTCAGCACCAACCTGGGTGCTATTCTTTCCGTTGAACATTATACAGCAGTTTTTGCGGGGGAAACCAAACTGGGCAACACCCTTGTGAAGATCGTGAAACTGATTCCTTTGGATGAAAATTCGGATGTCGTCATAACAACATTGTACATCGACGAATCCAACCTGCTCATCCGCAAGGCCAGCACCACTACACGCGATAACGGCACTTTTGAATCAGAACTGACGTACGGAAAATGGTCCGACTGGGGCTTGCCCGACAAGGTGGTGTTTTCATTTAACACCAAAAATTACAAGCTTCCAAAAGGAATAACTTTCGAATATGAGGGCGGCGAACAGCCTAAGCCTACGGAAGACATGAAAAATAAGAAGGGTAAAATTGAAATCATTTATAACAGCTACACCATCAACCAGGGGCTTGCCGACGCCGAATTTCAATAAATCAACTGCAATGCATTTGGGAAATTAATCGCCGTTGCTTTCATCCTCAATTTTTTCATCTTCTGCATTGGCCACCACAACAGAAGACATTTTCTTGAGCGGATTCTTGTGATTCTCTTCAAACTCTCTCCGATTTCGAAGGATGTCTATACTCCTGAAAATCGATTCGCGGAAAGAAGATTCGTCGGCCTTGTTTTTCCCGGCAATATCAAAGGCGGTGCCGTGGTCGGGCGACGTGCGTACAACGTTTAGGCCCGCCGTGTAGTTTACGCCTTCACCCATCGCAAGCGATTTGAAAGGTATCAGGCCCTGATCGTGGTACATGGCGAGCACGCCGTCAAATTTCTGGTGTGAACCTCTCGCAAAGAAAGCATCGGCGCTGTAAGGTCCGAATGCAAAAATATTATTTCGCCTGGCGTCTTTCACCAAAGGCTTGATGATTTCCTCTTCCTCTTTACCAATCAGACCTTCGTCGCCTGCGTGCGGGTTAAGGCCCAGCAATGCGATGCGCGGTTTGTCGATCCCAAAATCTTTTTGCAGACTTTGATTGAGAATGACGAGTTTTTTTTGAATGTTCTCACGCGTAATATTCTTCGCGACTTCGGAAAGGGGCACGTGTTCCGTTACCAATCCCACGCGCATGTTCTCCGCCGTCATAAGCATCAGCACATCCGGCGCATTGAAATATGATTTCAGGAAGGGCGTATGGCCGGTGAACTGAAATTCACCTCCCTGGATATTCTTCTTATGAATGGGGGCAGTAACCAGTGCATCGATCTTTCCTTCCTTCAGCATCTGGGCGGAAAACATCAAAGACTTTACGGCGTATTTACCTCCTGTATCGGTGATTTGACCAGGGGTTATTGAAACTTCGTCTTCCCAGCAATTGTATACGTTGGCCTGTTTCGGATTGAGCTTGTTCAGCTCTTTCACGCTTTGAAAATTAAAGTTGGATTCGGGTACGGCTTTCCTGTAAAAATTGATGATCTTATTTGAAGCAAAAATGACCGGCGTACAGATGTCAATGACGCGGTTGTCGCTGAAAGTCTTGATTATGATTTCCGGTCCGATGCCATTAATGTCTCCAATACTAACGCCTATGACTGGCTTTTCCTGCATGATCACTGGTTTGAATACTGCAAGTTTATGCTTTTTTGAGCAGTCGCGCCGGACCTATATTATCTTTTTTGGAGCGGAAGTCCAAAGCAGGCCTATTTTTGCCTACAATGAATGCCATGTACACTTTGAAAAAATCGCTGGGACAACATTTCCTGGTTGACGAGAATATTTCACAAAAAATTGTCACGTCAATTCGCCAGCATTCCTTTAAAAGGTTGCTTGAGATTGGCCCGGGCGGCGGTGCATTGACAAAATATCTTTTACAAATTCCCGGTATAGAATTCAAGGCAGTCGAACTCGATGACGAGAAGGTCGTCTTTCTTGAAAAAAATTTCCCGTCCATGAAGGGGAATATCATTCATCAAAGCGTATTGGATATGCAGAAACCTTTTGATTCATCATTTACGGTGATCGGCAACTTCCCTTATAATATTTCATCTCAAATCCTGTTTAAAATCCTGGAATGGAAATACGATGTAGAAGCACTGGTAGGAATGTTTCAGAAAGAGATGGCGCAACGTGTGGCTGCGAAGCATGGCAACAAGACCTATGGCGTGATCAGTATTTTGATCCAGGCCTTTTTCAGCGTTGAATACCTGTTCGACGTGCACGAAAACTGTTTTCAGCCGCCGCCGAAAGTAAAGAGTGGTGTAATTCGCCTGCTGCCGAGGATACCGGCGCCGGATATGCGATCTGAAGAGGATTTCTTTATTTTGGTGAAGGCTGCCTTCAACCAAAGGAGAAAGATGCTGCGCAATGCCGTGAAAGGATTGTTTGCGCCCGAGGTTTTAGCAGACGAAAAATTCAACATGCGCGCAGAGCAACTGAGTGTTGAGGAATTCGCGCAGCTCACTTTTAAAATGCAACCACGCTCAGCGAAACAAAAATGACGAGAAAAGCAATTATCACGGCAAAGGTCCACGAATGGTTACCGGAGCAGCTTAGGAACAAGGGGTACCAGGTACTTGAGCTGCCTACTGTTACTCACGACGAATTGAAAGAGAAAATGACCGATGTTGAAGGATTGATCGTGACAACAAGATTAAAAATCGATCGCGCGATTATTGATGCAGCGCCTTCCCTGCGATGGATCGGAAGGCTGGGAAGTGGAATGGAATTGATTGACGTTGACTACGCAACCCAAAAGGGAATACTTTGTGTCAGTAGTCCGGAAGGAAACCGGAATGCGGTGGCTGAACATGCGTTGGGGATGTTGCTGAGTTTGATGAACAGGATCGGGTCATCAAATATTGAAGTTGCACATGGCAAGTGGATTCGGGACGCGAACAGGGGAACAGAGCTGAGTGGAAAAACGGTGGGCCTGATTGGGTATGGAAATACCGGCGGCGCGTTTGCAAAAATCCTGGCCTCTTTTAACGTGGTGTTGTTGGTCTACGACAAATACAAATACGGGTTTAGTAGGGGTCCTATCAAGGAAGCGAATTTGGAGCAGATCGGCAGGTATGCCGATGTGGTGAGTTTACACGTTCCCCTCACTGAGGAGACCTTTCACATGGCCAATGATGCTTTTTTTTCATCCATGGAGCGCAAGCCCTATTTTATAAATACCTCCAGGGGAAAGGTGCACGACGAGGAGGCAGTGGTACGAGCACTCAGGAGGGGACATATTTCCGGCGCGGCACTCGATGTACTGGAAAATGAAAAGCCCGAAACTTACACTTCCGGCGAAAAAGACCGGGTTTCCTGGCTTACTGGCCAGCCCAATGTGGTCATTACTCCCCATATTGCCGGCTATTCCCATGAGGCCTACCTAAGGATGGCCGAGGTATTGGTGAAAAAACTGGGTATTTAATCTAATCCCCGGACAGCTTGAAATTCTCAAATTTATTTATCTTTGTTGGGTAAACAGAGATGCAACGCTTCAGCAAAGTCCTGAGGCGTTGTTATTTTTTTCTGTCAGATAAACTCGTGCGTATGAACGGACTAAATTATGTTACAAAGCAGGCTTATGATCAAATGAAGCTTGAGCTTCAACGGCTGAAGACCGTTGAGCGACCCGCTGCGTCCCGGGCTATTGCAGAAGCCAGGGAAAAGGGCGACCTGAAAGAGAATGCTGAATACGATGCCGCCAAGGAATCGCAGGGCATATTAGAAGCCAAGATCCAGAAAATGGAATCGGATGTTGCCAATGCCCGCATTCTGGACACCGATAACATCGACACCAGCAAAGTGAGCATATTGACGAAGGTTACGATTACCAACCAGGCTACGAGGAAAACAGTTACCTACCAGATCGTATCTGAGCAGGAAGCCGATTTGAAGTCGGGCAAGATCTCCATTACTTCGCCCATTGGTAAGGGTCTCCTCGGTAAAAAGGCGGGGGAAGTTGCAGAGGTGCAGGCACCCAATGGCGTGATCACATTCAAGATTGACGGTATCACCGCATAAAAATTATGGCTTTTTTGGTATGCCGGTCCCGACACGGAGTGTAGGGACCGGCATTTGTTTTTATATTTGAACAGTTTTCGATTTCCCAGGCCTAATCTGAAAATACCATGTCAATTTTTTCAAAAATAGTTTCAGGCGAAATCCCGTCTTACAAAATTGTTGAGAATGATGAATTCCTCGCCTTCCTCGACATTTTCCCACTGGTTAGAGGTCATGTTTTGGTAGTGCCGAAAATTGAGATCGATAATTTTTTTGACCTGCCCGATGAACTGCTGTCGAAAATGATCCTCTTTGCCAAGCCTGTGGCAAAGGCAATAGAAAAATCTTTCGATTGCAATCGTTGTGGCATGAGCGTCGTGGGGCTGGAAGTTCCACATGCGCATCTTCACCTGGTTCCGCTGAACAATTCAAATGACCTCAACTTCACCAGGCATAAATTGAAACTGTCGCCCGAGGAATTCAAAGCCATTCAACAAAAAATCATTTCCAATCTTTAGGGAATGAAACAGGATAATAAAATCGTCAGACCGATGGCAGTAACTGTCACCAGTTATCTCGTCTTCGCCTGGGGAGTTGGCATCATCATCTATTCTTTCACCGGTATTTACGGACAATACGGGAACCTCTTCCCCGCACTAAATGCACTTTGCATCATCGGTCTATTCGCTTCCATTGCAGGAGTGCTCAATATGGAAAAATGGGGCCTTCGCCTCTTTGCGCTCATGATGGTTTTGAAATGGGGTGTAGGCTATTATTACGGTGCATTCAGTTTTTGGGAAATACTGCTGGTTATTCCGCTGATCATTTTCTGGAGCTACCGTAAGTTTTTCAAATGATTACCTGGCGCGTACCCGCTCAGGGTTTCGGCTGACGAACTCCTGCCAGCCTTTGGGTTTTTTCCCCCCCGTGGCGATTGGATTTCCCAATTGGAAATGATGGCAAACTGCAACGGCGACGGCATCAGACGCGTCAAAAAAAGTAGGAGCTGATTCAACCTGGAGAATGTGCTGAAGCATTTTCCATACCTGCTCCTTATCGGCATTGCCATTCCCAGTCACAGATTGCTTGACTTTTTTCGGTGAATATTCTGTTACGGGTATGCCGGCCTGGATGGCGGCCGCGATGGCTACACCTTGCGCCCTTCCCAGCTTCAGCATGCTCTGAACATTTTGTCCGAAGAACGGCGCTTCAATGGCGAACTCGTGGGGATGAAAACAGGCGATGATTTGTTGAACTTTCTGGTGAATGAGCTGAAGGCGCTGGTAGTTGTCCAGCTTGGAATGGAGTTTTAGAACGTTCATTTCCACCAGGCGCAGTTCCTTGTTTTCCACCACGATCAACCCATAGCCCATTACAAGCGTACCTGGATCGATTCCCAAAATAATTTTTGAAGCGTTTTGCAAAGCTTATTTTTGGTGAAACATTAACTGGGCTGAACAAATATATCAAAATATCCCTCAACTACTTTTTGGGACCATTGGTATTTATATGGGTGGCATATTCAGTTTACCACAAGATTCAGAACCAGCCAGATTTTTTTAAATCCATTCAATACATCCGCGAAGCGATTTACGGTGAACATGCAGTCGCATTCTGGCTGGTGGTTGCGCTTATGTTTTTGAATTGGGGAATTGAAGCCAGGAAATGGCAGGTGTTGATGAAGCCGATTCAACAGATTAGCCTGTGGAGAAGTTTTAAAGCCGTGATGACGGGGATATCACTTGCGCTCAACACGCCGAATCGCATCGGCGAGTATGGCGGAAGAATTCTGTATGTGCCCGGCGAAAAGAGAATTCCGGCCATCTCACTAACGGTGGTGGGTAGCTTTAGCCAGCTCCTCGTGACCATGGTGATGGGTGCCTTGGGAATATTTTTTTTGAGTGGCGATATCAGCCGCGCGGGGACGGCAACGGTGAACAGCTCACTCTGGCTCACCGTCACCTTTTATCTTGTTTTGCTGGCTGCCTTCGTAGGCGTTTTGCTATATTTCAAACTCGGGTGGATTTTGAAAGGATTTGAAAAGCTTCCGGGCATGTCATCTGTCATCTATCATATAAGGATAGTTGAAGATATCAATGTTAGAATTTTGTTAAGAGTACTTAGTCTCTCCATCGGTCGATACATCGTTTTCGTTATCCAATACATCTTGCTCTTGAAGGTGATGCACGTGGAAATGAATGAGTGGCAGGCGCTCTGGGCAACGAGTCTCCTGTTCATGGTGCTTGCGATTGTTCCCACCATCGCCCTCGCAGAATTGGGTATCCGTTGGGGAGCCAGCGTGGAACTATTTAAACTCTATAGTTCCAATATTGTCGGGATCTATGCCACGGCAACAGGAATTTGGCTGATCAATTTGGTTATTCCGGCTTTGGCAGGCAGTTTGCTGATTCTTGGTATCAAAATATTTAAAGACAAAATATGACCCGGCGGACGCTGTTCACCCTTTTCCTGGTTATGCTAACCATCCGGTTAAGTGCAGTTGATGAGTTTTGTGGTATCCGCAACTCGGCCTTCCAAAATGGAGAATCCATCACCTTCAAAGTTTTTTATAATGTTGTCGGTTTGTATGTGGATGCAGGCACAGCCATTTTCACAGCCGGCCTTGAGCAGATGAATGCAAAGCCCGTTTATCACGTTGTGGGCGTGGGCAATTCTAATTCATCTTACGACTGGATTTTTAAGGTAAGAGATCGTTACGAAAGTTATATCGACACAGCAACACTCCAGCCTTATAAATTCATCCGGAATATTGATGAAGGCGGGTACAAAAAATACGAGAACATCAGCTTCAACCACATAGCAGGAACAGCCATTTCAACCCAGGGCGTCGTAAAGATCCCCGCCTGCGTCCAGGACGTGATAAGTACCGTTTACTACGCGCGCAACATCAACTTTGAAAAATACAAGCCCGAAGACAAGATTCCATTCAGTATGTTCATCGACAACGAGGTTTACGATTTATATATTCGTTACCTGGGAAGAGAGGTCATCAAGACACGCTATGGGAAATTCAACGCGCATAAGTTTAAGCCATTGTTGATCAAAGGAACCATTTTTGAAGGCGGTGAGAAGATGACTGTATGGGTAAGCGATGACCCCAACCACATCCCGCTGCGAATTGAGAGCCCCATCAGCGTGGGCAGCGTGAAGGTGGATATGATGGGTTATCATAACCTGCGCTACCCGCTCACCTCCCTGCTTAGTTTCAGGAATTAAAGTTCGTCGAGCCTGAATGTTTTTCCGGGCCGGATTCCGCGCTCGGTATGGTCAAGTTCACAGCATTCATTTACGGGATCGTGTTCGAAAAAGAGGATATAGTTGTCTTGCTGTGCTTCTGTCAGAAAACTTTTCTTTTCTGCAATCGTGTAGAGTGGGCGCATGTCGTAGGCCATCACATAAGGAATGGGAATGTGAGCCATGGATGGCAGCAGGTCGGCCATGTAAACAAGCGTGCGGCTCCTATACGAAATCTGGGGAAGCATCATCGCTTCCGTGTGACCATATACAAACCTCACTTTAATTGAATCTGTAAAAGCATATCCATCCTCAGAAGGGATCCATTTTAGCTGCCCGCTTTCCTGGATGGGTAAAATATTTTCTTTCAGAAAGGATGCCTTCTCTCGTTCATTCGGGTGGACTGCCCATTGCCAGTGTGCTTCATTGCTCCAATAAATGGCGTTTCTGAATGCAGGAACCAATTTCCCATTCTGCCTGACGATGGATCCGCCGCAATGGTCAAAGTGCAGATGCGTGAGGAAGACATCGGTGACATCATCGCGATGAAAGCCATGTTTTGCCAATAATGAATCCATCGACTGGGAACCGTGCAAAAAATAGTAGCTGAAAAACTTTTCATCCTGCTTGTCACCGAGTCCATTATCAACTAAGATGAGTCGCTTTCCATCTTTGATCAGCAGGCATCGGAGCGCCCAGTTACAGAGATTGTTTTCGTCGGCCGGGTTTAATTTATTCCAAATGGACTTCGGAACCACACCAAACATGGCACCGCCATCCAATTTGAAGAATCCCGTGTGGAGTGAGAATAATTCCATACTCAGGCAGTTTGCAATTGTTTCTTTTGCCAACCCAATGCATAAAAAAGCAATGCCATGCCGATGATGAAGAAGACCATGACCACAAGAATTGAATTCTTCATTGAACCTGTCAATTCTTCAATCATTCCAAACAGGAACATGCCGATTACGATTGCGATCTTTTCTGTTACATCGTAAAAACTGAAGTAGGAAGCCGTATCTTTTGTGACCGGCATTAACTTGGAATAAGTTGAGCGGCTCAGGGATTGAACGCCTCCCATCACCAGGCCTGCACCAACTGCCAATACGTAAAAGTGATTTTCTACATTAACGCCTTCTTCGTGCAGCAGGGTGATGTAATAAGCAGCGATGCAAATGAGAATCCAAACGAAAACAACTCCGATCAGGGTGGCCAGGTTGCCTAATCGCGAAGAAATCTTGGCCATGCCCCAGGCACCCAGGATCGCTACGAGTTGTATGATGAGGAAAACGATGATGAGATTTTCGGTTGGCAGGTGAAGTTCCTTACCACCGAAGAGGGATGCCACGAGCATCACGGTTTGTACGCCCATGTTGTAGAAAAAGTACGCAGAGAGGTATCTCTTGAGCAGGGGCTGGCGACCCACTTCATTCCATACCTTCTTCAACTCGATAAATCCGTTTGTGAAAATGCTGTGTTGCGGCCGGCTGGCAGCGGGAGTGCCTTTTGGAAGCCGGCGAAGTGTGATTTGAGCGAAGCCGATCCACCAGAGTCCAACCAGCAAGAAGGAAAACCTTGCGGGCAGAGTAGCATCATTCTGCATGCCGAACCATTCGGGTTTGAACACAAAGACGAAGCATACGATTTGCATGAGTACGCTGCCAATATAGCCCATGGTGAAACCCCTGGCGCTAACGGCGTCGCGCTGTTCATAGGGCGCAATCTCCGGCAGATAAGAGTTGTAGAACACCAGGCTGCTCCAGAAGCCAACGCAGGCTGTAATGGTGAACAGTATCCCTATCCACAGCGTTTCAATGCCGCGGAAAAAGAACAGGGCACTGCAGGAAAGGCTACCCAAAATGCAGAAAAAGCTCATGAACGCTTTCTTGTTTCCCTTGTAATCAGCAATGGAAGAAAGAATGGGCGACAAGAAGGCAACGATCAGGATGGCTAACGCAAACGTATAATCGTAAAGCGAGCTGTTAATGAAGCGCATCCCCAAAAAGTTCACATAATCGATTGTTGCCGGGTCCTTGTCGGAGGTTACGGCTACATAATAGGCGGGGAAGATGGTTGTGTTAATGACAAGATTGTACACTGAATTGGCCCAGTCGTACATCGTCCAGCCATTAATGACTTTTTTGGAATAAGTTGTCATGAAGTGAAATTAACAACTAGATTTTAGATTGTAGATGGTGGATTGTAGATAATATCAAAAATCCACCATCTACAATCTACCATCTAAAATCTATTTCAGGTAACCCGTAGCAATCAGGATTAACAACGCCGCTCCCACAATGATCCGGTAATACCCAAACAATTTAAATCCGTGTTTCTGAAGATAGCCTATGAAAAATTTGATGGCCAAAAGTGCCACCACAAAGGCTACTGCATTGCCGAGCAGAAGGGTCTTGATTTCCGGACCATGAATATTCTTGTATTCCTTCAGCAATTTGTAGCCGGTAGCGGCGCACATGGTGGGCACGGCGAGGTAAAATGAGAATTCAGCTGCAAACCTTCGGGTCAGTTTCTGTTGCATGCCGCCGATGATGGAAGCAGCACTACGACTCACGCCGGGGATCATGGCAATGCATTGCCAGAAGCCCACCAGCAGGGCCCTGCGATAAGAAAGATCTTCCTCCTTATCAATGGTATGAACGTTGAAGACTTTGTCGATAAATAAAAGGATTACACCTCCAACCAGGAGCGCGATTGCAACGGTGGTCGGACTCTCAAGAAGTGAGTCAATCTTGTTTGACAAAAGAAAACCCAGCACAAGGGCTGGAATAACAGCCACAACAAGTTTTGCATAAAATTGCCAGCGGCTGAAATCGAAAAACTTTCTCCAATAAAGGACAACAACTGAGAGAATGGCCCCCAATTGAATGGCTACTGTATAAGTTTTTGGAAAGCTTTCCTGCAGATTGATGTCAAGCAATCTTTCTGCAATAATCATGTGACCGGTGGAGGAAATGGGCAGGAATTCGGTGATGCCTTCGACGATGGCAATGATAATAGCTTGGAAGGTATTCATGCAGTTGGTTTGGATTGTGGATTATAGATTGTGGATTGTAGATAGATCCACAATCCACAATCCAAAATCTACAGTCTCTATTTCTTAGGCTTCCTCATGATCGCAAAAACCTCAATCAACAAACCGCCCACAATCAGGATGGGAGCCAGGGTGATGCGCGTTGCGCTGTAAACAGAATGGGTATCGAATACATTTGGATCTTTGCTCTTGCCGCCCGACATCAAGAAAAGGCCAAGGGCAATGACAGCGGCTCCAATCAGCATCCAGCGGTAATTTTCTTTACCAAACAGAGTATTCTCTTTCTTTTCTATCATTCTTAGAAATTAAGTGCGCAAGATAATAGAATTGGGGAATAACGTCAAAGCCCGCGACTATATCAATACAGATCGTCGAGCTTCATTTTCAGGTACTTCGTTACGCTCCTGTATGTACTGATAAACGTGATAAATATGCCGATTCCGGTTAGTCCGAGGAATAACAGTCCCAACAGGTTAAAATCACGCAGAGCCTTGATCTCAGGCAGCCATTTCTCTACCAGGAAAATGATCGTGATAATGGCAGCGATGGCCAAAACCGCGCTGATAAAGCCATTTAAAATGGCTTGTCTGCCGAAAGGTTTCGATATGAAACTTCGGGTCGCGCCTACCATCTGCATGGTCTTAATCAAGAATCGGTTGCTGAACATGGCCAGCTTGATCGTATTGTCGATCAGGATAATCACAATCACAGACAGCACGGCAGCTACGGAGAGCAGGAAAATGCCCACTTTTCGAACCACGGAATTCAGGTTGTTTACAACCGCATCCGGGTATTTGATTTCGCTGATGATGATATTGGCCTGAAGATCCTGGATAATATTGTTGATACTGTCTTTATTCACATATTGGGTCTGCAGATAGAAATCAATGGAAGCGGGGAGGGGATTATAGTCCAACACTTTATTCCAATCTTCATTTCCATCTTTCAGGAACTTTTCCCTGGCCATGTCCTTGGTCACATGCTCCACGCCCTTTGCATAAGGTTTCGCGCTAATGTAATTGATCAGGGAATCGATGTCTTTTTGGGGTGCGTTTTCCCTCAGGTAGGCCTGCAATTGAACGCTTCCCCTAAAATAGCTTTCAAGTTTACTGGCATTGATGACCAGCCAGCCGAGAATTCCCAAAATCAGTAGTACCAATGCCACGCCCAGGATGCTGAAGAAATAAGAAGGCGTGCTTCTTTTCATAGAAGTTTTGCTGATTTCTGCCATTTGAAGGGATTAAATACTTCAGAAAATAGAGGGATTACGGACGGGGGCAAAAATAGGGAAATAAAAGGCTTTCCGTATTTTTGCCGTCCTTGTTAACGGGCACCAGGCCGCTTTATTTTCATACTGCCTGGGGTTTTAACGTTTCCTCAACTTTTTGGCCGAAGTCATCGCCGGCTTTTCAGTGCCGGGGCCGGTTACGCCGGGCAAGGCGAGGCTTAGAAAGACAACGCAACCGGTTAACAAAACACTAAACAAAACATGGAATATAACTTTAGAAAATTAGAGAAGCACTGGCAAAAGGTTTGGCGAGACAGCGACGCTTATCAGGTCAGCAATGAAACTAACCGACCAAAATGTTATGTATTGGATATGTTTCCTTATCCGAGTGGAACGGGCTTGCATGTTGGACATCCGCTCGGCTACATTGCCTCAGACATCTATAGCAGGTATAAGCGATTGAAAGGGTTTAATGTATTGCATCCGATGGGATATGATGCATTCGGTTTGCCGGCCGAGCAGTATGCAATTGAACACGGCATTCATCCCAGGGTCAGCACAGATGAGAATATCAAAAATTTCAGGAACCAGCTTGAAAATATTGGCTTCAGCTTCGACTGGTCAAGGGAAGTACGCACTTCCGATCCTAAATATTACAAGTGGACACAATGGATTTTTCTTCAACTCTTCAATAGTTATTACAACAGAAAAACAAACAAAACCGAACCCATCTCCGGGTTGGTGAAATTGTTTGAATCGGAGGGCAACGGCTCTGTGTTGGACCAGGTGCCGGGTATTGGAAAATTCAACGCCGCGGAATGGGCCTCGTTCGACGAAAAGGAACAACAGGATATTCTCATGGAATTCCGTGTAGCCTATTGTGGATACGGGGAAGTGAATTGGTGCGAGGCGCTTGGAACCGTATTGGCAAACGACGAAGTCATTAATGGTGTGAGCGAGCGAGGCGGTTACCCGGTGGTAAAGAAGAAGCTCCGTCAATGGTATCTTAGAATTACCGAATATGCTGAACGACTTCTCGAAGGATTGGAAAGGATTGATTTCAGTGAGTCGATGAAAGAAATGCAAACCAACTGGATCGGTAAGAGCTATGGATGTGAAATTGATTTCAAGGTTGCGAATACAGAAAATGGATTGCGCGTGTACACTACGCGCCCCGATACCATTTTCGGTGTTGATTTTATGGTGCTCGCGCCCGAGCATGCGCTTGTAGTAAAGATCACAAGCGAAGGGCAATCCAAAGCTGTGGAAGAATATTTGGCTTACGTGAACAGCAGGAGCGAGCGGGAACGCATGGCCGAAAAGAAGATTACCGGCGTATTCACCGGCGCTTTTGCGTTGAACCCCTTTGATGAATCCCGCCTCATTCCCATCTGGATCTCTGAATATGTGCTTGCCGGCTATGGTACGGGCGCGATTATGGCCGTACCCTGCGGCGACGAACGCGACCACAAATTCGCAAAGCATTTTTCCATTCCGATCACCAATATTATCGGCACGCATTACAACGGCGAGGATGCCAATCCCACCAAGGAAGCGATCCTGGAGAACAGTGGCTTCCTGAATGGCATGCTCATGCGCAATGCCATCGAAAAAGTGATCACGGAAGTGGAAAAGTTGGGAATCGGAAAGCGAAAGATCAACTACAAAATGCGTGATGCGTCATTTAGCCGTCAGCGTTATTGGGGCGAGCCCTTCCCGATTGTATGGAAGAACGGAATCGCTTATCCTTTACCTGAATCTGAATTGCCACTTGAGTTGCCCCATGTGGAAAATTACAAACCGGGTCCGGAGGGCGAAGGCCCCCTGGCCAATATTCCGGAATGGACAGCCAGGTCGCTTGAGACGAATACCATGCCCGGTTATGCCGGTTCTTCCTGGTATTTCCTCCGATACATGGATCCACACAACGACGAGGAGTTCTGCAGTCGTAAGGCATCTGATTATTGGGGACAGGTAGATTTATACATCGGCGGAACTGAACACGCAGTTGGACACCTTTTATACAGCCGCATGTGGACGAAGGCGCTCTACGATCTTGGGCACATTGGTCACGACGAACCCTACAGAAAATTGATGAACCAGGGCATGATCCAGGGCAGCAGTCGATTCGTTTATCGTGTACGCGGCACCGACAGGTTCGTTTCACTTGGGCAAAAAGATAAATTCGAAACCGATGACCTCCACGTAGATGTGAATATTGTGGACGGTACTGTTCTCGACACGGATGCATTTAGAAATTGGAAGGCTGATTACAAACAGGCAACATTCATTTTTGAAGATGGCTCAAGCTCAGAAAATGGTGGAAGCGGCGTATACATTTGTGGTGCGGAAGTGGAGAAGATGAGCAAGAGCAAATTCAATACCGTCAATCCAGATAACCTGGTTGACAAGTACGGTGCCGATACTTTCCGCATGTATGAAATGTTCCTCGGCCCGGTCGAGATGAGCAAACCCTGGGACACCAAAGGTATCGAAGGCGTGCATCGCTTTCTGAAAAAATTGTGGAGATTGTTCTTTGATGAGGTCAAGGGCAAGGTTTGGAATGAGCAAAAAGCCAATGACGCGGAATGGAAAGTTTTGTACCGCTCCGTCAAAAAGATCGAAGAAGATACCGAACGCTTCTCGTTTAATACGGGCGTTAGTGGATTTATGGTTTGCGTGAATGAGCTCACGGATCTCGGCTGTCGGAAGAAAGAGGTGCTTGAAAAATTGTTGATTACACTTACGCCTTATGCGCCCCATGTGTGCGAGGAATTATGGCACGAACTCGGAAACCCATCCAGCATTTTGAACGCTGCCTATCCGAAGGTGGAGGGAAAATATTTGGTTGAAACTTCCAAAGAATATCCCATTTCGGTGAATGGCAAGGTGAGAACCAATATTGGTATTTCCCTTGACGCCGCCCAGGAAGACGTGGAAAGAATCATCCTTCAGAATGAGATTATCCAGAAATGGCTCGAGGGCAAGCCGCCCAAGAAGGTGATTTATGTGAGGAATAAGATGATTAATGTGGTGGTGTGATTAGTGGACAGTGGACAGAAGACGGTGGACAGATGTTTGAAGGCCAACCGAAAACCGTCACTGTCTACTGTCCACTGCCTACCGTCCACTTCCAAGCGGTCTACTGACTCTTAATAAATCTAATCAACGCACTCGAATTCTCCGTACTCCGCAAACTCGCTTCGTAGCGCTTTCCGTCAACATATACAACCATGAGTGAGGTATTGGGGGGAATGGACCCGAGATTTTCGGCTACCATCACCAACTCATTGTCAGCGGGAAGATCCTTCACCGCCAGCTTCAGGGTATGTGCCTTATCAGATAACAATAAGTGCTGCAACACCAGCTTATTGTTTAGAAAGAGCGAAATAGAATCGCCATCAATCTCGGCATTGTCGTAAAAGTTCAACTCTACTGAATCACCCGCAAGAGGAATTACGGTTGTCAACACTTTTTTTCGCGTCGCAAATTGATCTTCAATCGAAACGGGTTTGCCGACCTTCGTATTGATTTCGGGCTTGGATTCAGTAACCACCGGCGCCATCTTTTTTGGCGGAGCCACCGGCTCTGATTTTGTAATCGGCGCGGATTCCATCGACGGGTCGATCGGCTCATTTGGAATTCCCAAAGCAATTCGGGATATACTGTCGATCACGTATGGATCATTTGCACCCTGGGTGAACTGTTCAATCACAAAGTCCCACTCATCGGGAAAAATCGGAGAATCCGCTTTTTGTAAATGCACGCTTCCGCGCGAGGAATTTTTGTTGTCGCGCAATGTTACGTTTCCGTCTAACAGGAGTTTGTTTTCATTGGGACAATTGAAATCGGCAACCGCCAAAAGTGCAGAACCCGAATGCCCATTCTCTTCGATCAACTGGTCGTCCCACCACACCACATCCTGGTTGATGCCGTCGAAATAACCCCTGATGGAATAACGGCGATAACTGTTCTTTGAATCGAAATAGTAAGCCGTGCCTACCAGGCTGTCTCCGTTTTTGATCAATTTTAATTCCAGCTTCTCTGATCTCACTTTTCCCTTCCATACCCCGGTGATCGGTTGTGCGCTTACGGTAGCTGCCAGCACCCAACAAAATGATGCGATGCAGCCATAGGCGAGTTTTGTTGATTTCAAAAAGGTCGATTTGATTATGAAGATGGGTAGTCCAATATTAACGGTTTAAGACATTCGATATTTCCATTGTTAAAGTAATTTAACAGGATTGTAGATTGTGGATTGTGGATTTTAGATTTTCTGATCCACAATCAACAATCCACAATCTACAATCCAAAGGATAATCCCTATCTTTTCCACACCATCATGCCAGAGAAAAATTATACTTACTACGATTTCACGCTCAGCCTTTGTTCGGAATGTCTCAGAAGAGTGGACGCCAAAATCATATTCGAAGACGGGAAGGTTTACATGTTGAAAAATTGCCCGGAACACGGTTTCCAGAAAGTGATCATCGCCACAGACGTTGAATATTACAAGAATATCCGCAACTACAATAAGCCAAGCGAAATACCGCTGAAGACAAACACCCAGTCATTGTATGGTTGTCCTTACGATTGCGGACTCTGTCCCGACCATGAACAGCACAGTTGCCTTACGGTGATCGAGATAACGGACAGGTGCAATCTAAGTTGTCCCACTTGTTATGCCATGTCTTCACCCACCTATGGCAGGCATCGGAGCGTGGAAGAAGTGGAAAGGATGCTTGACATCATCGTTGAAAATGAAGAAAAGCCTGACGTGGTCCAGATCAGCGGCGGCGAACCCACGATTCACCCGCAGTTTTTTGATATTGTGGATGCCGCGAAACGAAAGCCCATTCGTCACCTCATGGTCAATACCAACGGGATCAGGATTGCGAATGACCCGGGATTCGCCGAAAAGCTCGCTGCCTACATGCCAGACTTCGAAGTCTATTTGCAGTTCGATTCCTTCAAACCGGACGTGTTGACCAGCATGCGCGGCCGTGACCTCACCAACATCAGGATGAAGGCGCTCGAAAACCTGAACCGCCTGAACCTGTCAACCACCCTGGTGGTGACCCTGCAGAAAGGCCAGAACGATGACGAGATTGGAAAAATTATTGAATTTGCACTTCAGCAACCTTGCGTGCGCGGTGTGACCTTTCAGCCCACACAGGTTGCCGGCAGGCTGGAAAATTTCAATCCCGCCACCGACAGGATCACGCTAACGGATGTACGAAGAATAATCCTGGAACAATCTTCTATCTTTCAACCCAACGATATCATTCCGGTGCCCTGCAACCCCGATGCATTGGCCATGGGCTATGCCTTAAAACTGAATGGCCAGGTTTTTCCAATGACGAGATATATTGATCCTGCTCACCTGCTTAACAACAGTCGCAATACAATTGTCTACGAACAGGATACCGAACTTCACCAGCACCTCTTGAAAATATTCAGTACGGGAATTTCGGTCGACAGGGTAGAAGAGAATTTCAAACAACTGATGTGTTGCATTCCAGAAATCTATGCGCCAGGGTTGGACTATAACAATCTCTTTCGTATTATCATCATGCGATTCATTGACGCCTATGATTTCGACGTAAGGGCCATCAAGAAAAGCTGTGTGCATATCGTTCATAAGGACGGCCGGATCGTTCCGTTTGAAACCATGAATCTGTTCTACCGCGATGAAAAGGAAATTCACCTTGAAGAACTTCGATCGGAGAGAATGGTCAAAGCAATGAAACCAATTTAGCCTGAAGTGAGCTACAATCTACTTAACTGGCTTTTTAGAATAGGTGTCATTTGTGCAGTTATAGGTTTTTCCCTGATGTTAACCAAAAAGTACAGAAAGGTCGGAATTGTACTTGTAGTTCTTGTGGGAATATTGTTGCTGGTGGGATATTCAGTTTGTACTTTTTCAATTCGCGTAGGATGAAATTACCTTTAAAAATTGCACTTATCAGCCTGGCAATCGATGTGGTTTTATCCGTCGTCTTGCTTGTCGTCGCAGATCCAAAGGCCACCGGAACTAATTATTTGCTTGCCATTGGCATTGGCAGCCTGCTTGGTGGATTGATAAGTGTAGTATTGGCGATTATATTCTTCGTCGCCAAATCGAAAGAATGGGGAAAAGGATTTCTGTTAACTACCGGGTTGCTCTTTCTCCTCGGATTCGCAACCTGTTCCGGCGGCATTATGCTGGCGAAGTAAACTGATCGATATTCAAAATGAAATCCGGGTCCGGACTGTTCTTCAACCATTTTTCCCTTTCTGAATATTTGCAAACTCCCGGGTAGTCTCCCTCCTTGGTGCCCATCTGATCAATGATTTGAAAATGCAAATGCGGGGGCCAGTGACCGTTTTCATGGGTTTCGCCAAAATGCGCGAATGCCTGCCCGCGGGAAATGTAGTTGCCTGCACTCAAAGCTTCAATATCGCGAAGGGCAAGGTGCCCATACAAAGTATAAAAAGGAATGCCCTCCAACTGGTGCAAGACAATGATGGTGGCGCCGTAATCTCCGAAGTGGTTGTTGAATGCCAGGCTATGAATCATTCCACCCATGGGCGCATAAACCTTCTCACCGGCCTTTCCCCAAATATCCATTCCCAGGTGCAAGCGCCTTGGCTCTTCTGATCCTTCGTTAAAAAGCTTACTCCTGCTGTAAACTGTTCTCAATTCTGCATACCCACCTATTCCATACCGGCTGTTTGATTCCAGGAGTTTGTTTGAAATATAGGTGCTGAATTTTTCTGTATCGTCAATGATCTCTCCACTCAGTTCCGTATTGGTAGAACTGAAATCCATGCTTACCAACTTTTCTTTCGCAGGATTGAAATCTACCACAGGATGAAAACTGGCCCTGTGCCTCTCCAGCAAATTGCCCAGCCTGTTCGTTGCCGTGGTATCAGAAATTTTATAGAGACTCATGAGTAAATTGATAAATGAAGGAAGAACAATCAAACCATCGCAACTTCTTCGCTTGCCGCCCGCACAAACAACTGAATAGGTAATAGGTCCGATTCCAGCCAGGCTTCTTCCAATATGCCTGCGAAGGTTTCAAAATAAAGGATCACGTGTTCACGGTTGTTCTTCTTAAGCCATCTGAATCCGCCGGGAAGTTTTTCAAGCACCTTGCGGTCTTCCAGGTATTCGAGATTGTGAATATCAGTTGGCGTCAGTCCAATCGCTTCCAATTTTGAGATCAGGAGATTGATGGGTGCGTCTGAAACGGGACAAAAATCCTCAGCCAATTCCGTCCATTCACCAATACCGGTATGAGCCGAGTTCAAAATATCTTCCTTGTTGAGTGTTGTCACCACCTGCAACAAATTCCCGCAATTGCATGCACCATGATGACCCCATGCATAATAAGCTCCATCACGAAGCCGGGTTGCAGTTTCACGCAGCGCAATAATTAAAGTGGCAGATGGATACGCCATGACTCAAATTTCGACAAAAACAATGGAAGAACTTAATTGTTCTGTGGAGTCGGCGCTTTTAGCAATAATTTGGGATGAATCAGGTAAGGATGGTAATAGGCAAGTCCCGCCAGGCAAGCTATTTGGATGGAACCGATTCCCAAAAAATACCGCTCGCCGGGTTTGATGAAGTCCAGGCAAAAACGAAAAAAGAGATAGCAGACTATGAAACTTTTAAACAATGCTCCTTCATCAAGGGTATATAATTTTTTGATCCGGTAAAGAAAGATCCACAAAAAAGCCAGGAAGAAAATTTCATACAGGCAAACGGGATGTCGCATCACACCATCTCCTAGATCCATGGCCCATGGCAAACGGGTAGGTATTCCGTAAGTTTCCTCAAAGACGCCCATGCTGAAACAGCCGATTCTTCCAACCATCATCGCAAGCAAAAGGGGAAAAACAAAAAGATCTCCACTCCTCTTTTTTTCATGAATTATTTTCTTGATCACTTCAACACCCCAGAGCCCGCCAAGCAGTCCCCCCACAATTGTCTTGTTGCTGTAGACATAGAGTAATTTGCGAGTGGTTGAAAATAATTCATGCGGCTTCTCGAGGGCGCCAAGCATTCTGCTGCCAACGAGTGCGCCAAAAATGGCACCAATTATAATCCATAGCCTGTTTGATGAATCCACGGCATCACCTTCACTTTTCCGTAAAAACAAGAAATACCGGAATCCGATAAACATACCAGTCAATTCGGCTATTGTATGAAGTAGAATGTTAACCGAACCTATCTTGATATATACTGGAAATTGCAAGTATTTAATTTATAGTATCGAAGAAAAGAAAATTGAATCGATTTGACTGGAAAATTTTTCTGGCGAAAGATTATGTGATTGTAAAATCCGATGTCGAATGCACAACAAAACCTTGTTATTAGGAAATATTGGTTTAACTTTTGATACCTGATCCTTTCCCGCCTATCCCCCTCCCAAGGCCGTTTTAACTTTATTTTTCAATTAAAAATTAAAGTTTATGGCATTCAATCTATTAAACACAGTGAGTGGCTTATTCAGCAATGATTTGGTTGGAAAGGCCGCTTCTTCGCTCGGCGAAAGCGAGGGTAGCATTCAAAAAGCGATTGGAGGCGTTGTACCTTCTGTCCTGACCGGATTACTCAGCAAAGCTTCGTCCAGCGGAGGGACGAGTGCCAGTGGAATCTTGGATATGGCGAAGCAGGCAGCCTCCAGCGGAATCCTGGGCAATTTAAGCGGACTCCTTGGTGGCAGCAGTAGCAGCGGAGGAAGCATGTCGGGCCTGCTGAGCATGGCTGGAAGTTTGTTTGGCGACAAACTAAGCAGTATCACAAGCCTCATTTCAAATTTTGCGGGAATTAAAACGTCTTCTGCAAATTCGCTACTCAGTATGGCGGCGCCAGCTGCCCTGGGTTCCCTGGGAAAATACGCCAATGAAAATAACCTGAATGCCGGTGGACTTTTATCATTTCTCAACACACAGAAGGATAGCATTCTTGGTGCAGTACCTTCCGGCCTCGGACTTGCGAGCGCTTTGGGTTTGGGAAGCCTGAGTGATATCGGTAATAAATTGTCAGGTGCAGTTTCCAATATTGCCGGAGGTGCAAGGCAGGCTGCAGGTGCGGCAACAGACGTCGCGAAGTCTGGCTCAAAATGGCTGCTTCCACTGCTCTTAATTCTTTTGGCCGTAGCTGCGATTTGGTATTTCATGCGTGGTTGCAACAAGAGCGACAATTCAGTTGCACCCATTGATACTACGGTTGTTGCACCTGCACATGTTGATACTACGGCTAAAGTTGCTACATCACCTTCAAGAGAAACGATGAAGGTGACGTTGCCCGACGGCACCGTGCTTGAAGCATATCACGGAGGCATTGAAGACAGGCTTGTCACTTTTCTTAATAGCAATTGGGCTAAGCTGGGGGCTGACTCTTTAAAGAAAACCTGGTTTGATTTCGACGACTTGAATTTTGAAACAGGAAGCGCAAAAATAACGACCGAGAGCCAGAAGCAGGTGAGCAATATTGCTGCTATCGTTAAAGCATACCCGAAAGCGAAATTTAAAGTGGGTGGTTATACGGACAAAACGGGAGATGCTGCATCGAATAAAAAGTTGTCTCAGGACAGGGCAAAGGCTACAACAGATGCCATCAAGGCTGCCGGTGGGAATGCAGCGCAGCTGCTCGCTCCGGAAGGTTACGGATCACAATTTGCGACCGTTCCTTCAGACGCTTCAGATGATGAGCGGAAAAAAGACAGGAGGATTTCGATTAGTGTTAGGGAGAAATAAGTTTTGTACTAAGTACTAGGTACTAGGTTAGAATTGATTATTTCAACTTAGTACCTAGTACCTAGTACTTAGTACAATGTCAACAATCTGATTCCATTCTTCATCAAGGCTAACATTCGGGAATTTCTTCCCGGCCCGATGATACCAATAACCTGCATTGCCTTCATCCCCTTCCTTTCGATGTAAATAGGCATGAATCCAGGCTGCATCGGAGTCTTCTATATCCTGCACCAACTGATGCGATCGCTTCCAATCATTTTTTGCGTCGTACCAAAGCGCCTGCAAATGCGGCGATAACGCAGGTGGTGCGTCGGCATCCAAACTTTTTAGAAAAGAGTTTTTATCCATCGGACTATGGTTTCAACAATTTAAATGCATGATTCCATTGATTGTAAAGAAAACCGGGAATACACCATAGCATACAAAGCGGCTCGATTGCTCTTGCGGATTCTACCTTACCCATATCCTCCGTTTCCCATCCAAATACGTCCAGGATATCTGTGACTGTTTTCTTCGCGCCTTCATCATTTCCACAAATGAACATGGTTGGTTTTCCCTCCTTGAATTTCGGTTTGTACATCTGGCCATTGCCTACGCTATTAAATGCCTTCACAAATTTTGCATCTGGAAATGCCTTTTGCGCCCGTTCCATCAGCGAGTCTTCCAATGTGGTAAAATATTTCAACACTGCATTTACCGGTGGCTGTTTCGAAATGGGATTGGTGGTGTCAATAATAACTTTCCCCGAAAGGTTGGAAGGGCCAGCCAGGTGAAGTGCGTCAAGTGTACCATCACCTTGCGTTGCCAAAACAAGGGTCTCGCCAAATGCGGCCGTTTCTGCAAAATTGCCAGCCTTCCCGGAAGGATTTTCATTTACCCATTTCTGAACTTCTTCCTTGGCTGGCGTCCTGCTTCCCAGCATAACGGAATGGCCTTCTGATAAAAATGCATTGCCCAGTACGCGACCCACACTACCGGAGCCAATGATTCCGATTTTCATATTCCGATTTTAGACTTCAAAGCTACAATAAGAATTAGCCGTAAATCTTTGTCCACTTGTAAATGCTTGTCTAATTTTACTTCATGCCCAATCCAAATTTCCAGGCGGAAACCTCCCTATTAAGTGCAGCCGATAAAGAATTTGAAAACAATATCCGGCCGTTCGTGATCGAGGAGTTTTCGGGGCAGCAACAGATCATCGACAATCTTCGGATCTTTATCCAGGCCGCGAAGCTTCGCGGGGAAGCGCTGGATCATATTCTGTTTCATGGTCCGCCCGGACTCGGAAAAACAACGCTGTCAAGAATTGTGGCACACGAGTTGGGAGTAAACATCAAAGAGAGTTCCGGGCCTGTAATTGAAAAGCCCGGGGACCTGGCGGGGTTACTGACCAGCCTTGAACCCCGCGACGTACTGTTCATCGACGAAATTCATCGCTTGAGCACGGTAGTTGAAGAATACCTGTACTCCGCGATGGAAGATTTCAGGATCGACATCATGATTGAATCGGGTCCCAGTGCAAGAAGCATTCAACTCAACCTTCATCCCTTCACGCTGGTGGGTGCCACTACTCGAAGCGGACTTCTGTCAGCCCCCTTACTCTCGAGATTCAGCATAAAATCGCGACTGGAGTATTATGACGCGGTTACACTCCAGAAAATCATCACCCGTTCGGCGAATATCCTGGGAACTAAAATTACCTCGGATGCAGCTGCAGAAATTGCCAGGCGCAGCCGTGGCACGCCCAGGATTGCAAATAGCCTGTTAAGGCGGGTAAGGGATTTCGCACAGGTACTCAGCAATGGGATTGTTGACCTGGCCATCGCCCAACATGCCCTGAAAGCCCTGAATGTAGATGAGCACGGATTGGACGACATGGATAATAAGATTTTATCAGTCATCATCGACAAATTCAAGGGTGGGCCCGTGGGGATCAATACGATTGCCACGGCCGTCAGTGAGGAACCGGGTACGCTGGAAGAGGTGTATGAACCGTTCCTGATCCAGGAGGGTTTTATCAAACGTACCTCCCGGGGCCGCGAAGCCACTGCCCTCGCCTATGAGCACCTGGGTAGGAAGCCAATGGGAAATTCCGCAGAAAATCTACTTTTTTAACTTGAGTCTTTTTTTGTAGTTTAATTCCGAATGGTGTTTTCAGGTTAAGACGTTTCTCCTGCAATCGAAAATTTCGTCTTAATTCTGGCATTACATAGTTCACCACGGGTCACTCTATGCGAATTTTAACTGGATGGGTATTCGCCAAAACTAGGGTAGCATGAGATTACCGGGAAAACTTCTGTGTTTACTGCTTATCTTTTGTCAACAGGCCTCAGCACAATATTATAACCTGGCTTTCCGCAATTATGGTAGCAATAACGGGTTGTCACAAAGCGAGGTTGAATGTGTCTATTTTGACAGTGACCGCTTCTTATGGATTGGCACGCACTACGGCCTCAACCGTTACGACGGCCGCTATTTCACACCTTTCTATCACAACGCACAGGATCCAAACAGCATTGGCGAAAATGTAATAAATGCCATAGGTGAGGATTCACACAAGAATCTTTGGCTTGCTGTTTATAATTCCGGACTGACAAGGCTCGACAAGGGCAAAATGAAATTTGAAAATTACCAGCCGAACGAAAATGACAGCAATAGCCTCATGAGTAAGCAGGTGAACTGCCTGCTCGTTGATAAGGACGATAAGGTCTGGATCGGGACGGATCGCGGCTTATCCGTATTTGACAACAAGACTTCCAGGTTTACCAATTACCTGCGCTGCCCCTGCCACAACAGCGAATTCCATGTTTTGTCAATCAGCAAAGACCGTAAGGGTAACCTCTGGCTGGGAACCCGGGACTGCGGATTGTTCCTCTTCAAGCCCGGCAAAGGACTTGAGAGTATTTCATGTTCTATGAAATATCCGATGTCAATTCAGGCCATCGTTGAAGACGGAAGGATGAACAGGATTTGGCTGGGTACTAAAGAAGGTCTGTTCTATTTTGACCTTCCAGTGGATGGCGAAGTGCATACAATCACACAGGCCTACTTTTTCCCACAAAAGATTTCAGTCAGGGATGTGAAGGTCGATGACAAGTACAATCTCTGGATCGCGACCGAAGATGAGGGGCTTTATATTTATTATCCCGCAACCGCATACATGGAGCACCTCACGGAGAATTACCGTTCTGTTCGCGGCTTACTCAGTGTACGCGTTTCCTGTTTGTATAAGGATCCGAATGGCGGTATGTGGGTAGGAAGCGAAAACGGACTCCAGAGTTTTCACAACACGCTTCAGAAATTCTATGTTTATCCCCGCCTCAACAGCATGTCGCAAAATATAGATGGCGGAATCATTTACGGCATTTATGAAGAAAACAATGAAATCTTAAACGCAACTTCCAGAGGTGTACTGGTATACAACAGGCAGAAGGATTCATTTGTGGAGGTCGTTCATAAACTGAAAAATTTTGATACCGTCGTGATTCGCTACAGAAATTTTACCAGGATGTCGGAAAACACCTGGTGGATCAGCACGGATCACGGAATTTTCCAACTCAGGCGAGAACAGGGCAAGTATTCGCTCGGGCGGGCGCCCGACCTCAACCGGCAATTTGATCATTTCAACATCCGCCATTTTCTCGACGATCAGAAAGGCAATATATGGTTTGCAACGGTTGGCTCAGGTCTGCTTCGTTACAACAAATCGGCAGATAGTATCACGTATTATAAGCATGACGATAACAATAGCAAGAGTATCGTAAGCAATATTTTGAACAAGCTGTTCCTGGACAGAGACGGAAATATCCTGGTAGCCACCGAACAGGGGCTCAGCATGAAAGACCGCGATGGTCCGGGCTTTACGAATATCATCTATAGAAAGGACGGGCGCCAGCCCAGCCTCAATGCCAATAACGTGATGGACTTGTACGATGATGGTAAAAATTTATGGCTGGCAACCTTTGGCGGGGGATTGAATTGTTTAAGCAAGAAGGATTCGGTCATTCGTTACTATACCTACCAGGACAGTTTAAGCAATGATGCAATTTATGCGCTCGCAGTTGAAGAAGGCAAGGCGATCTGGCTGGGAACCAACAAGGGGCTTTCGCGTTTTGACCTGGTGCGCAAAAATTTCAGTAATTATTATGTGGAGGATGGCCTGCCCGCCAATGAATTCAACATGTTCTCCTCCTTTACCAACAAACAAGGTGAAATCTTCATGGGAACCGTATATGGTGTGGCGTCATTCATTCCGCAAATCTTTGAAAAAAACCCGGCGCCCCTGGTTTATCTCGCCAAAATAAGACTCAACAATGATGGCAGGCCGGACTCTGTGATCAATATCGTAAACAAGGATCGTAAAATAGAAGTGAGGTACAATGAAAATCTGCAACTGGAATTTTCGGCGCTCGATTACAATATTCAGTCGACCCTCTACATTCGCTATCGAATACCAGGCATCCAGGACGAGTGGGTGACGAGTCCGAATAATAATATTATCCAGCTCATCAACATGGAGCCGGGCATTCACAATTTGTATGTACAGGTTTCGGGCAACGGCGAAGACTGGTCGCCGGAATGGAGACTCGAAATGGAGAGCATACCGCCGTATTGGAAAGCCACCTGGTTTAAAGTGCTGCTGGGACTTGCTGCACTGGCGCTCGGTTTTATTATCGTGGGCAACTATATACAAAACAGGCTGCAGCGGCAACGTACGGAATTTGATCGCCATCGGGCAATTGAACAGGAGCGATCGAGAATTTCATCTGAACTGCATGACGACTTGGGAGGCGGACTTACCGCCATCAGGCTGATGAGTGAAATGATGAAGATCAAAACACAGGAACCCTCTGACAAGTCCGTTTTTGGGAAAATATCAGATTCGTCCAATGACCTTATTCAAAAAATGAATGAAATCGTTTGGGCCCTGAACTCTAACCACGACAATCTGCAAAGCCTTATCGCTTATTCACGCCAATATGCTGTGGCCTACCTCGATGACCTGGGTATCCAAAGTCAAGTGAGCATTCCGGATGCGATTCCGAATATCAATATTTCCGGAAATAACCGACGCACCATTTTTCTCCTGGTAAAGGAAGCATTGAATAATATTGCCAAACACGCGCAGGCTTCGAAGGTGAGTATCAATATTAATATAGACGAGAAATTAAAAATCAGCGTCCATGATAATGGCAGGGGCATCAACCTGAGGCAAAATAATTATGGTAATGGATTGGTCAATATGCAAAAACGTGTCGAAGGTTTGAAAGGAAGTTTCGAACTCGCGAATCATGATGGTACCAACGTCATCTTTACCATACCGCTCAACAGCATCTCGATGCGTGCGGCAGGTTAGGCAGGAACCACAAGCCTGAAGCCGTTTCCGTGAATATTTACGATCTCAATGGTGGAATCTTCTTTCAGGTATTTCCTTAGCTTGGCAATGTACACGTCCATACTGCGTCCGTTGAAATAAGTATCACTGCCCCATATCTTTTTCAAAGCTACCTCACGGGGAAGGAGATCATTCTTGTATTCGCTTAGCATCCGCAGAAGCTCGTTCTCTTTCGGAGAAAGGGTTTGCGTATGGCCATTGACGATGAGCTCGCGCAATTTCGGATTGAAATGATATTTCCCCAGGTCAAATTCAATGTTCACGGATTCCTTGCTCAGCTCTTCATTGCGCTTTAAGATCGCCTTTATTTTCAGCAGCAATACTTCGCTGTCGAATGGCTTGGTGATGTAGTCATCCGCACCCAGTTTGTATCCCTGGATGATATCTTCTTTCATCGTCTTTGCACTGATAAAAAACAGGGGAACGTCAGGGTTGATATCACGAATTTCCTCAGCCAGGGTAAATCCATCCACATTTGGCATCATCACGTCTAGTAGACAAATGTCAAACTTCTCGCGCTGGAAAGCGGCCATGCCCAATCGGCCATCCCTCTCCAGGGTTACATCATAATCATTCAATTCCAGGTAGTTCTTCAATACCATTCCCAGGTTCTGATCATCCTCGCAAAGCAGAATTTTGGGCTTGTGATTTTCCATTTTGTCGCGTTTAAAGATCAAATAAAATCAATTCACTTGCTAGGTTAAAGGTAGCGACTATAATCTTTTGTTAAAAGAACATGCTTAATTTTGTCGCCTAACTGGAATTCATGCGGCTAACGAACGAAAATAAATTCAAGAAGTTGGTGGTGATCGGCGACAGGGTACTGATTCGTCTTTCAAAACCCAACGAAAGAACTGAAACAGGCCTCTATCTGCCACCCGGCGTGCAGGAAAAGGAAAAAGTGCAGCAGGGTTACGTCATCAAGGTGGGACCGGGCTACGCCATACCCATGCCCATGGAAGATGAGCCCTGGAAATCGGAGGAAGACAAGGTAAAATACATTCCACTGCAGGTAAGAGAAGGCGACCTTGCCATCTTCCTGCTTAGCGGTGCAACGGAAGTCATTTACGAAGCGGAGAAATATTATATCGTGCCCCAGGGTGCTATTCTCATGCTTGAGAGGGAAGAAGAAATCTGATCGCTGCGCATTAACAAAATAAACTCCACGGATTCCGTCAATCCAGTAACTTCAAAAAAACATTCTTTATGGCAGATAAGAACGCATTCGTGTCCGCAGTTAAAGATGGTTATACCTTCAAAGGAGATTCCATTTGTATCGGTGCGGCTATGCTTGACGGTGAGGTCTTCAAGGAGGCGCAGGTAAACCTTCCGCTCAAAACCATGAACCGGCATGGTCTGATAGCGGGTGCCACGGGAACAGGTAAGACAAAGACGCTGCAGGTGATTGCCGAGGGCCTGAGTGACGCCAGCGTACCCGTGCTGATGATGGACATTAAAGGTGATCTAAGCGGTATTGCCGAACCCGGTGCGGTGAATGACAAAATCAGCGAACGATATACCCGGTTGGGAATGACGTTTAAACCTGAATCTTTCCCCGTGGAATTGATGAGCCTCAGCAATGAGAAAGGTGTTCGATTGCGTGCAACCGTCAGTGAATTCGGCCCCATTCTTCTGTCAAAAATTCTCGGACTGAACGACACACAGGAAGGCCTGGTTGCAATGATCTTTAAATATTGTGACGATAATAAAATGCCGCTGGTGGACCTGAAGGATTTTACCAAAGTGTTACAATACATCAGCAACGAGGGAAAGGCAGAGATCCAGAAAACTTATGGATCCGTTGCTACAACGAGTACAGGCACCATTCTGAGAAAAGTAATCGAATTGCAACAACAGGGCGCCGATGTCTTTTTTGGCGAGCCATCTTTTGAGGTTGATGACCTGATGCGTATCGGTGATGATGGCAAGGGCATGATTAGTATACTCAGGGTTACTGATATGCAAAGCAAGCCAAAGCTCTTCTCTACTTTCATGCTTCAACTGCTTGCAGAAATTTATGCAGTGATGCCGGAAGCGGGCGATCTCGATAAGCCAAAACTGGTCATGTTCATCGATGAGGCACATCTCGTGTTCCAGGAAGCCAGCACTGCACTCCTCCAACAAATCGAAACGGTCATTAAGCTCATACGTTCAAAAGGCGTGGGCATTTTCTTCTGTACACAAAATCCGCAGGATGTTCCTGCATCCGTATTGAGTCAACTGGGTTTGAAAGTTCAACACGCCTTGCGGGCATTTACGGCTGCCGACAGAAAAACGATCAAACAGGCGGCAGAAAATTATCCTGAAACAAAATTTTACGACGTTGATGAATTGATTACACAGTTGGGTATTGGCGAAGCATTTGTTACCATGTTAAATGAGAAAGGAATTCCCACACCTCTCGTTCAGGTATTGCTCGCTTCTCCAAAATCGAGAATGGATATACTGAGTGACACAGAAATTGACGCGCTGGTTGCTAAATCAAAGCTGGCAAAGAAATACGCAGAATCGGTTGATACGAAAAGCGCATATGAAATCGTGACTGCAAAGCTGGAAGAAGCTGCTGCCAAAGGCGGTTCCGGCAATGGCGCTAAAACTTCAACAAAGCCTCAAAAATCGGTAGTTGAAGAAGTACTTGATAATTCGGTTACGCGCCAAATTGGTCGAACTGCGGCGAGCGTGATTACCCGAAGTTTACTCGGCGCGCTTGGACTTGGAGGCAGGAGCAGTTCGAAAAAGACATGGTTTTAGTGCCAACAAATTAGAAAAAAATTAAAAGTCCCGAGGTTCGGGGCTTTTTTTATATGTGTTATCCGGTCGTAGTGAGATAATATTTATTTCGCCTACCCTTAACCAACAGTTTTCCACATTCTTATAAAATACCGCAAACCGGGTATTGGTGATATCTAACTCCTGATTATTTTTGCTACGGTTTTTCATAGGATATTGGATTTTAAAAACGGGCTGGATTTCTATCCTGGCCCTTTTTTTTTATTTACCCCTGCTTATCCTTCCAGCCCTGTCTACTTTCAGTCTGTCTTCTCCCACCAATGCATCAATAACGGCCCAGGTTTTTTCCTTGTTGAAATTGGGCAAGAGTGGCAAAATTTCGTGAATGGCTTTGGGTTTTTCATCAATCATTTCCAGGATCCTGATTACAATTTCATCAAACTCCTTTCGGCTGACTGGTGATTTTCTATGGTTGATACAGTTATCACAAACATTACAATCTGGCAGGCCTGCCGAAGTAAAATAATTAGCGATGAAAGACTGCCTGCAGTCCGTTTTTTCTCTTGCATAGGAAAGCATAGTGTGCAACCTTAATTCATAACTTCTTTTTCTCTTCCTGTAATTCACAGAATTAATAGAAAGATTTGCAGTGCTGGGTCGTTCATGAATAAACCGGATCTGCGGCTTTTCTTTTTGCGGTTGATAATTTAACACACCCGCAGTATTCAGAAATTGAAGTTGCTTTCTCAAAACTTCGGTATTCAATTTCAGTCCACCCCCGATCTGCTTTTCCGAAATCGCCGTAGGCTGATCCATAATACCTCCGTAGCTGCGCAAGAGCATTTTGATCAACGGTTCGGTTTTCGGAAATTGTTTTTGCCAATTCAGCAGACCCTCACCTCCAAGTGTAAATTGAACAGTAGGTGGAAGAAAGATTTGTTCCGCGTAGCTGATCAGGTCTTCCTGTTCAAGCGCTTTCAATGCGTAAATGGTTTGTTGCGTTACCAGTTTGAAACGCTGACAAAATTCTTTAAGATCAAATTCAAAAAACTGGTCTTCGCCCAAACCTTCCGGAAGCTGCAAATAATTGACAAGGGCCTGGTAAACTTTTTTGATCGTAGCCTGTTCGGGAAAGCGGATCGCGGCCTGCTTTTCCAGGTCCTTCAAATCAACCGCAGTGTAGAGTAAAACGGCATAGGATTTCCTGCCATCCCTGCCTGCGCGACCGGCTTCCTGGTAATAACTTTCGAGGCAATCCGGAATATCTATGTGCACCACGGATCTAACATCAGGTTTGTCGATGCCCATGCCAAAGGCGTTGGTGCAAACCATTACAGGTAACTCATTTTTTTGCCATCGTTCCTGTCGCTGCGTCCGTTCTTCTGCGTTCAACCCTGCATGATAATAAGAGGCTTGAATGCCGGCTGCACTGAGTGACTCTGCAATTTCCTGCGTACGTTTCCTGCTGCGGCAATAAACGATTGCACTGCCCGGAACCTTCCGGAGAATTTCGGTGAGCTTATTGAGCTTATGGCCAACTTCAAACACGCTATAGGAGAGATTGGGGCGTTCGAAGGATTGCTGAAATCTCTGAGGCAACTTCAGGTTGAGTTTCTCACAAATGTCATCCTGAACCGAGGGCGTAGCAGAGGCCGTCAGTGCAATCATCGGCACGGCAGGTTGTATCTCCCTGATTTTCGCAATGGTGAGATAGGCCGGCCTAAAATCATAACCCCATTGCGAAATACAATGCGCCTCGTCAATGGCCACCAGGTTGAGGGGTAAAACGGGAAGCCATTCCTGGAACAATTCGGTCTCCAGCCTTTCGGGGGAAACGTAAAGGAACTTGAAGTTTCCGTATGCCGCATTTTGCAAAGTCTTTTGAACATCACTGAAACGCATTCCGGAAATGATGGAGAGGGAGGGAATACCGAGTGAATTAAGGCGGTCAACCTGGTCGCGCATCAGGGCGATGAGTGGCGATACCACGAGACAAATTCCTTTTTCAGCCAGTGCAGGTACCTGGTAGCAGAGTGATTTTCCACCGCCGGTTGGCATAATGGCGAGCGCGTCCTTCTTCTTCAAAAGGGCATTCATGATATCTTCCTGCAAAGGACGGAACTGCTTGTATCCCCAGTATTGTTTAAGAATTTCGTTTAACGTCATAGCCGACCTAAAATTCAAAATTTAAAAGTCAAAATTCAAAAGAAGCTTTTTAATTTGAATTTTGACTTTTTACTTTTTAATTCAGCCTGCGTACCTGCAGCCTAAGCGAGTTCATCGCCAGTACCACATCGCTAAAACCCATGGCCAATGCTGCGACACCCGGATTCAGAAATCCTGCCGCTGCAATTGGAATGGCGATGATATTGTAGAGGAAGGCCCAAAATAAATTCGTCTTGATTGTTCCGTAAGTGTGCCGGCCGAGGCCAAGCGACATGGGCAGGTTGCCCAAACCCTTGTTCAATAGCACAACGTCGGCATGCTGCATGGCCAGTTGTGAAGCGTCACCAAGCGAGATCCCGATTGTTGCTTTTGCGAGCGCCGGGGCATCATTGATGCCGTCGCCCACCATGGCGGTGGGCGCTTTTGCGTTCAGGTTTGCAACAATTTCCAGTTTTTCATGGGGCTTTTTTTCTGCATAAACTTCGTCAATGGCAAGGGAGCGCGCCAGCTCCATGCATTTTGCCCGGCTGTCGCCGCTCAACATCACCGTCCTGATTTTTTTCTCCTGAAAATATTCGATCACCCTTTTCGCCTCAGGACGAATTTCATCTGCGAGATCGATCCATCCTAACAGGTTTCCGCTTTTGCTCAGGTAAACCTGGTGGCCCAATTCGGTTTCACCTGCACCCATCCACTCAGCGGAGCCGATCCTGTAAATATTCCCTTCCGGGTCCCGCGCCTCCATCCCCAATCCCTTCCTTTCTTCTATCAGCGACCACCTGATCTCCCTGGACTTCCAGGCAAGGGTAACCGCCTTCGCCATTGGGTGATTCGAAAATTTTTCGAGGCTGTAGCATATTCTTTTGAACTCTTCGTCGGAAATGCGTTTGTCGAAACCATAGTTCGTAATCGTAAATGCGCCCGTTGTCAACGTGCCGGTTTTATCAAAGACAATTGTTTTAATATTTCGAAAAAGCTCCAGGCTTTTTGGATCCCTGAAGAGAATTCCATTCCTGGCGCCTCTTCCCATGCCAACGGCAATGGCCGCAGGTGTGGCCAATCCCATGGCACAGGGACAGGAAATAACCAGCACGGCCACGCTGCGCATGAGCGATTGCGTTAGTGTTATGCCAGGAAGTGCAAGGTTGATGAGAAAGCACAATACAGACAATGCCAACACGACGGGTACAAATACGGCGCTGATCTTATCGGCCAGTTGCTGAATCGGCGGTTTCTCACCCTGCGCCCTGGTGGCCAATTCGATAATGCGCGATAAAACCGTGTCGTTTCCAACTGCGGTGACCTGCGCCTTGATGGTACCCGATTCAAGGACACTGCTGCCGATGATAGGGTCTTTGGCTTTCCTGAAAACGGGTTCTGATTCCCCGGTGATAATCGCTTCGTTTACCGAACACTCTCCCCAAAGGATTTTTGCGTCTGTGGGCACATGTTCTCCCGTTCGGATCAAAACCAAATCACCTACCCGTAACTGTGAGCTATCGACAGGAAAAATCTGTTCCTGGTGCTTGTCGTCAAAGGCGATCATATTCGCCATTGCTTTTTGTTCCTTTGAGAGATTTCGAAGGGCCTGCTGTGTTTTAGCCAATGAAATGTCTTCCAGCCAGTATCCCAAAAAAACAAGCGTAATGATGGTGGCGGTGGTTTCGTAGAACTGGTAATCGGCCCCCAAATTCAAAAGCGTTCCCGCCAGGCTGTACACGAAGGCTGCTGTCGCACCCAGTGCAATCAAAACATTCATGTTCGGCATTCCATTTCGGATGCTGGCCCAGGCACTCTTTCCGAAATAACGCATAGCCACGAAGAATACGGGAACACAAAGGGCCAGCTGAACCCACGGATTCATCAGCCAATGGAGAGATTCAAGATGCACAAGCATGTGCAGGTTCAAAAGCAGTGTAAAGGGTAAACAGAAAAAGAACTTCGAAATGGGCGTCCTGAGCCATCCTTTTTTTGCCGGTTGATCAGCCAGGGTTTCATATACATGATAACCCAGGTTTTCGATGCCTTTTACCAATTGTTTGGGAGACGTCTCGGGCCTCAGTGTGAAGTTCACTTCTCCATTTACAAGGTTCACATTCACCGCCTCCTGGCCCTGCTTTTCCAGCCATTTGTGAATGGTGAGGGCACAATTCGCACAAGTCATTCCCTCTACTTTCCAATGGATTTTTTCCATGGTGCAAAGGTAAGGCATAGTGGACAGTAGACAGTAGACAGAAGACCATCCACTTTTTGTTCGCTTTATACTGTCCACTGTCTACTGTCCACTGTCTACGATTAATATCTATTTTTGACTCCCGATGAACCTCATCTACAACATCGATCAAATTGCCGACGTGGCCAGGCAGTTCTGGAAGGAAGCAGAGTCATTCAAAGTATTCGCCATTCACGGACCGATGGGCGCTGGAAAAACAACATTCGTACATGCACTGTGCGAGGTCAAAGGCGTCAGGGATCATGTTACGAGTCCCACCTTTTCTTTGATCAACGAGTATCGGTACCCGTCAGGTGATGAGAACGGGAAGATCTTTCATATTGATCTATACCGCCTGGATGATGAAGAAGAAGCGGAAAAGGCAGGTATCGAAGACTGTTTGTATTCTGACGCGATCTGTTTGGTAGAGTGGCCCGAAAAAGCCCCGGGTATTTTTCCTGAAAATACGGCCCAGGTGTGGTTGCAGCCTGTCGACGCAACACAAAGACAATTAAAACTCCTTTTTCCCTAGGATAATTTTCGTAATTTGTCCTTCCCACAATCTGTGATTCCATGGCATCCAGTAAACCGCATGTAAGCGCCTCTTTTTCATACGAAACCCTTGAAGAAACGCTGGACGTCAAGCCGAAAGGAACACGCCTCCAGATCGGCATCCCCAAGGAAACTTCCTTCCAGGAGAACAGAATTGCACTTACTCCCGATGCGATAGGCGTGCTGGTTAGCAACGGTCATAAAGTGGTGGTCGAACACCTCGCGGGCGAAGGCGCACATTTTTCTGAAAAAGATTACAGTGAAGCGGGTGCCAAGATTGCCTACGACAAGAAAGAAATTTACAATTGCGATATTATCATCAAATCAGCCCCGGTTAGTGAGTCTGAAATTGAATTGATGAAGCACAACCAAACCGTTATCTCGCCCATACACCTGGCAGTGATGAAAACCGAGATCCTTGAGAAGATGATGGAGAAACGAATCACCGGCCTTTCATTCGAAAACCTTAAGGATGATTCAGGGCACAATCCCATCGTGAGAAGCATGAGTGAAATTGCCGGCAGCGCGGTCATGCTCATCGCCGGGCAACACCTGAGCAGCGCGAACAATGGCAAAGGCGTCCTGGTGGGTGGCATTTCGGGAATCCCACCGACCAAAGTGATCATCATTGGAGCCGGTATCGTGGGGGAATATGCTGCGCGCACGGCACTGGCCATGGGTAGCAGCGTGAAGACGTTCGATAACAATATTTACAAACTCAAAAGACTTCAGAATAATATTGGCGGTCGGTTATGGACCTCCGTTATTGAGCCAAAAATCCTTGCCAAACAACTCAAAACCTGCGATGTTGCCGTGGGAGCATTGTCTTCTACGGGTGGCCGAACGCCCATTGTCGTAACGGAGGAAATGGTGGCACAGATGCGGCCGGGCAGTGTGATCGTGGACGTTAGTATCGATCGGGGAGGTTGTTTTGAGACGTCGGAGATTACGAGTCATGAACATCCCATCTTCATCAAATACGGCGTGGTGCATTACTGCGTACCGAATATCCCCTCGGGCTTTGCCCGAACCGCTTCTCAGGCCATCAGCAATGTGTTGATGCCTTTGCTCCTGGAAATTGGCGAAGAGGGCGGGCTCGATAACCTGATCTGGCACAAGATCAACATTCGCAGTGGCATTTACCTGTTCAAAGGGGCACTCACAAATATTCATTTGAGCCAACGCTTCGACATCAAATACACTGACCTGAACCTGCTTATCGCCAGCCAGCGCTAAACGCGATACTCCTCCCTCACGGGATGGAATACATCAATCACTTTACAGTCGGTGATGGCAGTGCCGGTATGAGGCACATTGCTTGGAATAACCACAATTGCGCCTGGACCGCACACCTGGGTGTTACCATCAACTGTAAATTCGAATTGCCCATCTACCACGTGCATGACCTGTTCATGAACGTGATGATGCAGGGGCACCGTGCTGCCGGACTTAATATTCCAAAATGCGACGGTCATCGTCTCGCCGTGCACAAATTTGCCCTTGTATCCGGGGAACATTTCTTTTTCAGTGAATTCGTTCAGGTTTTGGAATCTCATGGTTGTGAAATTTTATAATCCAGAATGGAAAGCCTTTTTTCGCAGAAGTCATACTCCTGTTTATCATTGCTGCTCACGATGAACAATCTCTTCCTGCCGTATTCTGCTATTAACCTGTGGTAAAGTTCAATTCCTTCTTCGTCAAGATTGGTACAGGGTTCATCCAACAACACTACGGGGGTGTCTGAAAAAATAGCCTGGGCCAGCTTGGTCCTCTGCTTCATGCCGCTGCTGAAATAGCGGATTTGTTTGTTCAAGGCCGATTTGAGTCCAACCATACTTGCAATTTCTGAAATTGGAAGTTGGTTGAGAAATGGTTTGAAGTGGGCATGGAATTGCAAAAATTCGAGGAGCGTCATTTCTTCAATCAGCTCCAGGTAGGGCGCGGCGATCGATAAGAACTGGTAAGCGTTGGCGGCATCGAAGCTGCCATCTTGCTGCGTTTCGGGATGATAACGGAGAGCGCCTTCTGTATGAACCACGGCACCGGCTATCACTTGCAGCAGGGTTGATTTCCCCGAGCCGTTCGGGCCTGTGATGGCATAAGAAGTTCCGGGTGAAAACTCATAATCAAGATGACGAAAGATCCAGTCGCGGTTATACCGCTTCCCAACCTTAGTCAGCAATATCTTCATCCACACTGTTTTTGGAATAGCGTTTTATGATGCCGCGTCCGCTATCGCGGATAAAGGTCACGATTTCATCTCGCTCATCAGTGGCGGGGAATTCTTCTTCAAGGAATTCCAGGGCCTGAGAAGTATTCATACCCTTGTTATAAATGCAACGGTAAATGTCAAGGATGTGATTGATCTTGTCAACCGTAAATCCGCGACGCCTGAGACCTACTGAATTAACACCTGCATAACTCAGGGGTGCGCGTCCTGCCTTAATATAGGGAGGTACATCTTTACCCACCAGCGAACCGCCACTCACGAATGCGTGCTGACCAATATTTACAAACTGGTGCACCGCACACATCCCTCCCAGGATCACCCAGTCGCCCAATTCCACATGACCTGCGATCTGTGTGTTGTTGCTCATGATGCAATGACTTCCCACGATACAATCGTGTGCCAGGTGACTATAAGCCATGATCAGGCAATTGCTCCCTACACGGGTTGCCCACCGGTCCTTTGTGCCCCTGTTGATGGTGACAAATTCCCTGATGGTTGTATTGTCTCCAATTTCAACCAGCGAGTCTTCACCTTCATATTTTAAATCCTGTGGAATGGCAGCGATTACTGCCCCGGGGAAGATCCTGCAATTTTTCCCAATGCGCGCACCCTCCATGATGGTCACATTACTTCCAATCCAGGTGCCCTCGCCAATCTCAACATTCTGGTGAATAACAGTGAAGGGGTCGATCTTTACATTAGTTGCCAGTCTTGCGTTGGGATGAATATACGTATGCGGATGGATCATATTTGGTTTAATGGTAATGATACTGATAGCCCCTCCGGATGGCTTTGCGTATCGGGATCGCCAATATTAGTATTCAAATTAATTAAAAAATAGTCAATACCGTTAATTAATCAGGCTTTGGGAAGTGCATGGGCACAGGCAATCATCCCCTTTTCACCAGTTGTGCCACCAGGTCGGCCTCAGTGGCAATCTTGTTTCCAACAAATACCGTCCCCCTCATTTCACAGATGCCCCTGCGAATGGGTGATAGTAACTCCATCCTAAGGATCATGGTATCTCCGGGTACCACTTTCGCTTTGAATTTGCAGTTATCGATCTTTAAAAAATAGGTATCATACTCGCCACTGGGCATGGCATTGATGGCCAGAATGCCACCTGTTTGCGCCAGGGCCTCAATTTGTAAAACACCGGGCATTACGGGATTACCTGGAAAATGGCCAACAAAAAAATTTTCATTGAACGTCACATTCTTGATGCCTACGATATGCGTGTCAGTTAGTTCAATGATCTTATCTATCAACAGGAATGGATAACGATGCGGCAGTGTCTTTTCGATCTGCTGCGTATTGTAGATAGGCTGCTGGTTTGGATCGTATACAGGAATATTCTTAACGTGTTTGTTCTTCCTGATGTATTGCTTGATCTTCCTCGCGAACTCCACATTGCTGGAGTGCCCGGGTCGATTGGCAATGATATGGGCCTTGATGGGATATCCAATCAGCGCCAGGTCACCGATGACGTCAAGCAACTTATGGCGTGCGGGCTCATTCGGAAAACGCAATTCCAGGTTATTTAAATAGCCTTCACTCTTCACCTCGATCTTGTCTCTGCCAAATGCCCTTGCCAGGCGTTCCATTTCACGCTCAGTCACTGGCTTGTCCACCACAACGATCGCGTTGTTGATATCACCTCCTTTGATCAGGTTATGGTCCAGCAACATTTCAAGTTCATGCAAAAAGCAAAAGGTTCTGCAGGGTGCAATCTCTGCTTTGAAATCGCGCATGGTTTTCAAACCTGCATGCTGGGTGCCTAAAACGGGGCTGTTAAAATCAATCAGCGTAGTAATCTTGTAGTCGGTAGAAGGAAGGGCTGTCATCTCAACGCGCTTCACTTCGTCATAATGGGAAATATTGGTATCGATGCTGTACCAGGCTTTTGCAGCATCCTGTTCCACGACACCCGTGTCCTCAATGATCTCCACAAAAGGTTCAGAACTGCCATCAATAATAGGGATTTCGGGGCCATTGAGTTCAATCAGGCAATTGTCGATGCCCAACCCGGTAAGGGCAGCGAGCAAGTGTTCCACGGTGCTGATCTTTACGCCAGCCTCCTCGAGGGTGGTCCCCCTCGATGTGTCCGTTACCAGGTCGCAATCAGCCTTGATTATGGGTCGTCCGGCCAGATCAATTCGTTGAAACTGATAACCAAATCCCGGATTCGCAGGTTTTAGCGTCATATCCACATTCACTCCGGTATGTAGTCCTGTACCCGAAATACTCACTGAAGAAGCGAGGCTATGTTGCTTATCGGGATTGAAATTCGCATCCATTAAAAAAGTCAATTGTGGCGCAAAGATAGGGCTTTGGGGGAGCAGTTGAACAGTGGACCGGTTAGCTGCTTAACCAGTTGATTTGGTGATTCGTTGCCTGGCTAACTAATCAATTTTTCCCTCTAATGTCAATTGTTTGATTAGCGCCTCCAACTCTTTCAACCTTTTCTCCAGTTCCGGAAGTTTCCGGCTGAGCGCCTGGCTGCGTAATGCGCTTGTATAATCGTGTGCCGGGGAACCCGTAACTGCTGTATTAGGCGTCTTGATGGATTTGCTTACCCCACTCTGTGCATTGATCCTGACACCATCCGCAATTTGAAGGTGGCCCACGATTCCGGCCTGACCTCCAATCATCACGTTCTTGCCCAGCTTGGTGCTTCCACTCACACCTGCTTGTGCCGCAATCACAGAGTTATTGCCAACTTCTACATTATGCGCCACCTGGATGAGATTGTCCAATTTTGCGCCCGACCTGATGATGGTTGAGCCAATCGTGGCTCTGTCAATGGCGGCGTTGGCACCAATTTCAACAAAGTCTTCAATAACCACATTCCCGATCTGCGGAACCTTCTTGTAGGTTCCATCGGCCTGCGGCGCAAATCCAAAGCCGTCACTTCCGATCACGGATCCGGCGTGTATGGTAACGTTTTTGCCGATCTGGCAATCATGATAAATTTTCACGCCCGCATGCAAAATGGTATTGTCGGCAACACAAACGTTGTTTCCAAGAAAGACTTGCGGAAAGATTTTTACGTTATTGCCAATCACCACATTTTCGCCCAGGTAAGCGAAAGCACCGATGAAAATATTCTCACCCAGTTTCGCCGACTTGGAAATATAAGCAGGGTCCTGGATGCCCGAAAGGGTTTGCGTCATCATCTCCTGGTACTTGGCCAGAAGAACGGCAAATGCACTATAGGCGTCGGTCACCCGAACCAGCGAAGCAGACACAGATTGTTTCAGTTCGAGGTTGTCATTGACAATAATTACAGACGCGTTGGTGGAATAAAGGTATTCTTCGTATTTCGGATTGGCGAGAAATGACAATTGTCCGGCGCCGGCCTCTTCAATTTTTCCAAAGGAATTTACGGTGGCCTGTGGATCACCTTCTACCTTGCCATTTACCAGCAAGGCAATTTGAGCGGCGCTAAATGTCATAATATAAATTAGTCTTTGGGCTATACAAAACGGCAATCCGGATCCGAAATTCTTGCCTATTTCATAAAGCAAATGTAAAATTTTTTCATGGGGCGCGAGAGATTCAGCTGAATTAAGGCATTGTCTACCTCAGAAATGTCTGTTACAGTCCCGTCCCTGAACAAAATCCTTATTTTTTCGTCTGAAGGATCATAGGTATGATTCACCGCCTCCCCCGTAAACACGAAGTAAGACGCGTCATGATCCCCCAGGTTTAGCCGGTTTCGGACGATCGCTATTTTTTCCCGTACAATGGCCTCGTTTACCGGTTCAGCGATGAACTTGACTTTGAGCAATTCCCTATTGATGAGTGCCCTGCAAAGCGTGGCCAATACCCTGTCCGGATGATCCATCCATCCCTTCATGGCATAAATGACGTCAGTATCATCCAGGCGGCAGAATAACTCAAGATCGTCGTCGTCCAAAAATTCAATACCTGTTTTGAGAAATTTTTGCAGAACCGAGGATTCCCGATTCGGATTAAGGTCTTCACCCAATTCCTTGGCTCTCTCCAAAACCTTTATCAATGTCAACTCTGTGCTCAAAACCGTTTTGTGCAGGTAAACCTGCCAGTACATCAATCGACGGGAGACGAGGAACTTTTCAATCGAATAAATGGCCTTCTCTTCCACCATCAACTCGCCTTCATGAACGGTCAGCATTTTTATGATGCGATCGTATCCAATCACACCTTCACTAACTCCCGTAAAGAAACTGTCGCGCGTGAGATAATCCATTCTGTCCACATCCAATTGCCCGCTCACCAGCTGATGCAGAAATCTTTTCGAATGGGTATTTCTGAATATGGCGATGGCAATTTCCAATGCACCATCAAATTCCTGGTTTAGCTTGTTCATCAATCGCAACGACAATTCTTCGTGATGTACATCTGTTATCAACACTTTTTCGAGTGCATGTGAAAATGGACCATGACCGATATCATGAAGGAGTATGGCGATCTTTGCCCCACGTTCTTCATCCGCATTTATGTCCACGCCCTTCAGTTTAAGTTCAGTCAGCGCATTGCACATGAGGTGATAAGCTCCCAATGAATGATGCAGCCTCGTGTGCACCGCACCGGGATAAACCAGGTGAGCGAGCGCCAATTGCTTGATTCGCCTGAGGCGCTGATAATAGGGATGTGAAATGATCCGGTAAATGAGCGGGTCATCGATGGTGATGAATCCATACACGGGGTCATTGATGATCTTTACAAATGCCATGAAAGACAGGATTTGTTAAATTTAAGCTGGAACAGGGCCAAAGGTAGAAAGCGGAAACGAATAACCTATTTTTAGCGTTCTGATAAGCCGTATCTATAAAATTAAACATTCAAACAAACATGGGTCTTGCCAAAATACTCTGGGTCGATGATGAAATAGAAAGCCTGCAATCGCAGAAACTATTTCTTGAAGCCAAGGGTTACGAAGTTCATACGCTTACGAACGGATTCGATGCCATTGATTATGTAAGAGACCATGCAGTTGACGTAGTATTGCTGGATGAAACCATGCCGGGTATCACCGGGCTGGAAACCCTTGCCAAGATCAAGGAGATGAACCAGCAACTCGCCATCGTTCTGATTACAAAGAATGAAACCGAGAACCTGATGGACGAAGCAATCGGCTCCCAGATCAGTGACTATCTCATCAAACCGGTCAATCCCAACCAGGTACTATTGAGTTTGAAAAAGATTATTGATAACAAGCGGCTGGTCGCTGAGAAAACCACCACGGCCTATCAGCAACAATTCCGCAACCTTTTCATGGCGCTGAACAGCAATCCGGATTACAATGAGTGGATGGAAATCTACAAAAAACTGATCTTTTGGGAACTTGAGATGGAAAAGAGTGATAGTCCGGAAATGCGGGAAGTATTTCAAAGTCAGAAGCAGGAAGCCAACACCGAATTTTCAAAATTCATAAGCAGAAATTATTCAAGCTGGGTGAGTCCTAAAGCCACGGATGCGCCCATCATGAGCCATACCCTGTTTCAATATAAAATCCTTCCCCACCTGGAAAAAGGTACACCACTATTTTTCATATTGGTGGATAATCTCCGTTATGACCAGTGGAAATCCATCCAACCGATTTTTAGTGAGAGCTTCCGGATCCAGGAGGAAGAGACTTTCTATTCCATTCTTCCAACCGCCACGCAATACTGCAGAAATGCGATTTTCGCGGGAATGCTTCCTGTTGACATAGAAAAAAATTTCCCGTCACAGTGGAAAAACGATGATGAAGAAGGCGGGAAGAATTTGTTCGAAGAAGAATTTTTCAGGTCTCAGCTGAAGCGATTGAAAAAGGAAAATATCAAATTCTCTTACACCAAGATCGTGAACCATCACGACGGTCAGAAGCTGGTTGATAACGTGCACAATCTTCTGAACAATGATCTCAACGTCATTGTTTACAATTTCGTCGACATGCTGAGTCATGCGCGAACCGAGATGGAAGTATTGAAAGAACTGGCCAACAACGAGGAGAGCTATCGAAGCATTACCACAAGTTGGTTTGAGCATTCACCGCTCCACCAGGCACTGAAGAGGATCGCGGATAAAAATCTTACGCTGGTGGTAGCCACCGATCACGGAAGCGTTCGGGTGAAAACGCCCTGCAAGGTGATTGGCGATAAGCAAACGACCACCAATCTCAGGTACAAGCACGGCCGCAACCTCAATTTTGATGCAAAAGATGTGATTGCATTTAAGAACCCGCGTGATGCCGGGTTGCCGGTGCCCACGGTAAATTCAGCGTTCATTTTCGCCAAGGAAGATGGATATCTCTGTTATCCGAATAATTACAGTTATTATGTGAATTATTACAAGAACACTTTCCAACATGGCGGTGTGAGTCTTGAGGAAATGATCATTCCGGTGGTAAGAATGAGCAACAAGTAAAAAGTCAAAAATGCAAAAGTAAAAAGTGGAGGAAAATGTGGAAAAGTAAAGCGATGTGCCACGAATAAGAACCAATTTTTGAATTTTTACTTTTTACTTTTGACTTTACTATGAAATACAATCAGCCAACAATAGACAAACTGGAAAAGATCCTCGAAGAGGCCGGCTATATCATCAGGTATGAACGCGGCACTTTTCAAAGCGGCTATTGCATATTAGAACAGAAAAAGGTGGTTGTGCTCAATAAATTTCTCCAGTTGGAAGGCAGGATCAATACCATGCTCGATCTCATTCCCCAGCTTCGCGTTAACTTCGATGCCCTCACTGCAGAATCCCAAAAAATGTATGAAGAAGTGATGAGCAGGTCTACTGAGGAGACGAAATGATTTTTGAGATTCAAGATTCAGGATTCAGGATTTCGCTAACTTGAATCCTGAATCCTGAATCCTGAATCAATTCAAATGTCACCTTCCATCACGATCACATTCCTTGGCACTGGCACCAGCAGTGGTGTTCCGATGATTGGATGTGATTGCGAAGTTTGTCAGTCGCCCGACAAAAAAGACAAACGCCTTCGCTCAAGCATATTGGTTAGGTCAGACAAAACGACGCTGGTTGTTGACTCTGGACCCGATTTCAGGTACCAGATGTTGCGAGCAAACGTCAAGCACCTGGATTCAATTCTGTTCACCCACCCGCACAAGGATCACGTGGCCGGTCTTGACGATGTGAGGGCCTACAATTATCTCAGCGGAAAGCCAATGGAAATATATGCCAATGAGATGACACAGGAAGTGATCATCCGGGAATTTCCTTATGCGTTTGCGGATACCCGTTATCCAGGTATTCCTGAAATTAATCTCAATACCATCGACGACAATCCTTTCCAGGTGGGAGACATCCCCGTGCTGCCCATCACCACCTGGCATCTCAAAATGCCCGTGTACGCGTTTCGATTTGGAAAGTTCTCGTATGTAACAGACGCGAATCGCATTGACGAATCAAGCCGGGAAAAATTAAAGGGAAGCGAGGTGATTGTATTAAATGCATTGCGAAAAGAAAAGCATATTTCGCATTTTAGCCTGGATGAAGCCATTGCCATGGTGCGTGAGCTTGGGATCCCGAAAGCATACTTTACGCATATCAGTCATCAATTGGGCCGCCATGAGGTGATCAACCGGGAACTGCCATTGGGAATGGAGCTGGCTTATGACGGGCAGGTGTTGAAATTCGACATGTATTGATACCATTCCTGTCGGGAATTTTCCTTCTCTTTTTAGGGCCAACTGCATTTTTTCGGAGAGGTCTGCGGGGTAAGTTTGTTATGCTAACCGAATTGTATGGCTGCAAAATGGCTAAAGGAATATTTTTCTTTTACGAAGAAGGAGAGAGCCGGGATTGTAACGCTACTCTTCCTCATGATTGTTGTGTGGTTTTTGCCCGACATACTTCCGAAGAAAAAAGATTTCGACCCGAAAACCTTTGAAGCGCTGGAGAAAGCTGCGTTTGCTGCATGGCGACCCGATTCCTCCCGGGCCGAATCCGGAAAGGATTCAGTAAGCAAACCAATATTGGTCGCGAACGCATTGTCTCCGCCCTTCTATTTCGATCCCAATACCATTTCGCCGGAAGGCTGGAAGCGACTCGGATTGCCAGACAGGACCATTCATACGGTTCAGAATTACCTGGCACATGGTGGAAAATTCCGAAGACCCCAAGACCTGGGAAAGATCTACGGCCTCAATAAAGAATTCTCTGAAAAGCTGATTTCATTCGTAAGAATCAAATCCTTCGATACTGCCGGCAGTTTCAAGCCTGGTCTTCCAAATCAATTTTTGGATAGAAAAATTCCTGAAAGGAAGGTTGAAAAATCGTTTGACATCGATATCAATACTGCAGACACGTCAGCGTGGATAGCGCTGCCTGGAATTGGAAGCAAGCTGGCCTCTCGAATCGTAAGTTTCAGGGAAAAACTGGGCGGCTTTTATTCGGTTGCACAGGTGGCCGAGACATTTGGTCTACCGGATTCTGTATATCAGGCGCTCAGGAAATTTTTTCACTGCGACTCCAGGGAATTGAGGAAAATTGACTTGAATTCGGCAACGCCCGATGATTTGAAAAATCATCCCTATTTGCGAAGAGCCCTTGGCAATGCCATTTACCAATATCGGTTGCAGCACGGGAACTTTAGCGGATTGGATGAGTTAAGGAAAATAACGCTGATCACGGAAGATGTTTTTACCAAAATCGCACCTTATTTGACTGTTCACTAAGCAATAAATAAGTTGTTGAATAGTTTATAAACCTTTGTAATGGGCCATAGGCTTGCTTTGCAATGCTTATTTTTGTGGTAGGCCGGATGGCCGAACCATGATTTCACCAAACAAAGATGTTATGAATTTTCAACCCGATGAGTTAACAGAACAGGTAGCGCAAACAGCCAGGGATTTTGCACAAAAACATATCAAGCCCTATGTGATGCAGTGGGACGAGTCGCAGGAATTCCCGTTGCAATTATTTAAGGAGTTGGGAAAATTGGGCATGATGGGTGTATTGGTGCCCGAAAAATACGGTGGTGCGGGTTTGAGTTATTTCGAATATGTGAGCATAATCGAAGAGATTGCCAAAGTTTGTGGATCGATCGGGTTGAGCGTGGCGGCACACAATTCTTTATGCACGGGGCATATACTTAGTTTCGGGAATGAAGATCAGAAAAGCAAATACCTGCCCAAACTCGCCACCGCAGAGTGGATTGGTGCGTGGGGATTGACGGAGGCGAATTCAGGAAGCGACGCTGGTAATATGAAAACGACGGCGGTGCAGGATGGCGATCACTGGATTTTGAACGGAACAAAAAACTGGATTACGCATGGCAAAACCTGCGATGTTGCGGTGGTGATTGCCAGAACTGGCAAAGCGCGTGAAAAAGAAAACGCGACGGCTTTCATCGTTGAAAAAGGAACAAAGGGATTCGGGGCCGGAAAGAAGGAAAATAAATTGGGGATGCGCGCCAGCGAAACGGCAGAAATGATCTTTGATCAGTGCAGGATCCCCGATACACAAAGAATGGGCAAAGTCGGAGAGGGATTCAAACAATCGCTGGGCGTTCTGGATGGTGGAAGGATTTCCATCGCAGCGCTCTCCCTGGGGATTGCCAAGGGTGCCTATGAAGCCGCCGTCAATTATTCGAAGGAGCGCGAGCAATTTGATCAGCCCATCTCAAATTTCCAGGCCATTTCTTTCAAGCTCGCTGACATGGCCACGGAAATACTTGCAGCGGAATTACTCACCATGCACGCCTGCGAACTGAAGATAAATGGGAAGAAGATGACGAAGGAATCAGCCATGGCAAAATATTACGCAAGTGAAACCGCGGTTAAGGTTTCCACGGAAGCCGTTCAAATCTTCGGCGGGAACGGATACACGAAGGAATTCCCGGTCGAAAAATTTTATCGCGACAGTAAGCTCTGCACGATAGGCGAAGGCACCAGCGAAATCCAAAAGATTGTAATTGCGCGAGAAGTTTTGAGGGGGTGATAATTTTGGATACCGGATACCTGATACCAGATGCCAGATAGTGTGTGTTAGTGTGTGAGATCTTCATCAAAACCCAAACACACACGCAAACTATCCGGTATCCGGCATCCGGTATCTGGTACCCAGAAAACAAATTGGCCTCCTGCTTACGCAAGAGGCCGTTTCATTTGATACGATTTATAACCCTTAACTAAGATTCTCGATAATTCCCGCGATGCCCTGGCCGCCGCCTACGCAAGCTGTCACAATTCCATACTTCTTGTTCAACCGCTTCATATCATTCGTGATCTGGATGGTGAGTTTGCACCCGGTGCATCCCAGGGGGTGACCCAGCGCGA
>Ga0068871_100000076_pt1 | contig 55186 bp, 51 predicted proteins | sample KBSMisM72_FD_72750 | JGI IMG/M metagenome (GOLD analysis project Ga0068871, IMG submission 72750) | Miscanthus rhizosphere microbial communities from Kellogg Biological Station, Michigan, USA - KBS Miscanthus M7-2 | ecosystem: Host-associated > Plants > Roots > Rhizosphere > Soil ...
AAAAAAACAGTCGTTTCCAAAGTGATTTGGATCTGCTGTTGCCAGCGCTCAGCGATTGCAATCTTAATTGGGAGGAATACTGGAATGAGCGATAAAGCGCGATATAAAATCTGCTTAATGAATGCCCAAATATACCATTCAAATTCAACAAATGCAAGGCTTGACGGAGTTATTCCGCTCCGCTACTGTACTAGAAATCAATGATAAATACAATTGCGTTTAACCGTGTCAAGACACTTCGCAATCCGGATGTGAATTGCGAAAATCGGATAGCAGTTTTCTGGTGTTCATAAAGATTCTATTTAGGGTGATTGTCAACAATCCTTATGGGCTCCAGGAATGCCGTGGGTTGTAGCGGACAGGAATAACAAGTGGGCCAACCGTTTCAAATATAAAAAATAATTTATTGGTGTTGGAGCATTTTGGATTGAGGATTTATACAACGAGACATAAAAAAACCCCGGACGGCCGGGGCTTGTGGAGAATATCGGAGTCGAACCGACGACCTCTTGCATGCCATGCAAGCGCTCTAGCCAGCTGAGCTAATTCCCCTTTTTATCAGGACCGCAAAGATAACGAGCATTGGTTCTATGGCAAAATCTATAAGCGAAGAACCCGCAAAAAATGCGGGTTCAAAATAAGATCTGGTTATTTGTCTACTATTGACTGTCAACTCGCCACTACCCTATTCCCCCCAAATCTCATCCTTCCCTTCCAACCACAATTTCACCTGTTGGGTAGTCACTGATTTTGGTCTTTCAATCGGCAGTCCGAGCGCACGGTCCCAGCACAAGCTTGCCAGCACACCCAGCGCGCGGCTTACGCCGAACAAAACCGTGTAAAATTCATATTCAACCAAACCATAATGAACCAACAACGCTCCGCTATGCGCATCCACATTTGGCCAGGGGTTTTTGATCTTACCCAGCGATTGCAAAATGGGTGGCACCGTTTCATAAACTCTCCAGACCGTGTTTACCAGCGGATCGTTTGGCATATGCTTTTTGCCAAATTCCATTTGAGCCGTGAACCTTGGATCCGTTTTACGCAAAACCGCGTGACCATAGCCAGGCACTACCTTGCCTTCACTCAAGGTCTTCTCTACGTAAGTCTTTATTTGCTCCGAAGTAGGCAGATCAACACCAAGTTGCTCACGCATTTCAAAGATCCATTTGATGACTTCCTGATTGGCCAGTCCGTGCAGCGGGCCTGCTAAACCGTTCATTCCAGCAGCAAAACTCAGGTAAGGATCACTTAGCGCAGAACCCACCAGGTGCGTGGTGTGTGCTGAAACATTTCCTCCTTCATGATCAGCATGAATGGTCATGTACAAACGCATCAACTCTTTGAAACTTTCATCTTCGAATCCAAGCATGTGCGCGAAATTTCCCGCCCAGTCCAACAAACCATTCGGATGAATATGTTCGCCATTTTTGTATTTGCGGCGATAGATATATGCGGCAACGCGCGGCAGCCGCGCAATCAGGTCCATTGCATCGTCAAAAGTGGCATCCCAATAATCCTTTTTATTCATGCCTCCATCGTATCGCTTCCAGAAATTGCTTTCCGTTTGCAGTGCCATGATGGCCACCACAAATTGCGTCATCGGATGAGATGAAACCGGCAAAGCTTCGATGGCATCAAAAACATAATTGGGCACGTGACTCCGGCGTTGCCAGAGTGAGGTTAAATGATTGGCCTGCTCCTCAGAAGGTAATTCGCCAATCAACATGAGATAAAACAGACCTTCCGGCAGTGGCTCCGTTCCATTGGGCGCCTTCGGCAGTTTCTGTTGTAATTGGGGGATGGAATAACCGCGGAAACGAATACCTTCCTGTGCATCGAGCAACGAGGTTTCAGATACCAGGCCCGTCATCCCGCGCATGCCCTGGTATATTTGTGAAAGACTCACCTCACCTATTTTCTTTGAACCATGGTCTTTCAGAATGTCCTTGATCGTGGCCCCCAAGGCCTCGGCCTGGGCTTTGAATTTTTCCTTAATCATATCCATAGTTGAGGAGATTTCACCTGCTGATGATGCGACAGGTGCAGACCGGGTAAAGTTAGATAAACATGGTAACTAGAACAAAAGAAACTGCTTGTGCAGCCTAATTTTTGAGCCCTCCATTACTTGGGCGCCCTTCGGTAAAGTACGTAGGTAAGAAATCCAAATATGATGTTGGGAATCCATGCCGCGATGATAGGGGGCAAATTTCCTTTAGCGGAAAAAATGGTTGAAAAGCGATCGCTTAAAATGAAAATTGCACCCAACATAATTCCCGCGGCAAGGTGTACGCCGCTTCCCCCCCTGATCTTGCGCGACGCCAGAATGGCTGCAATGAGCGTCAGAATAATTACTGTAATCGGAGTCGCCCTCCTTCGATACTGCTCTACCATAAGATCATTGATCCCTTCTGAACCTCTTATTTTTTCCATTTTCACCAGGCGATTCAACTCATTTGTAGTGAGCCTGTTCTTTACGTACTCGTCTTTTTGCAAATCACTTGGAACGAAATTGAAGTTTACGTTTTTGCGTGGTACCTGGGTTAGCTTCTCGCCCATGTCATTCACTTCTCTCTCCACGACATTGTTCAGTTTCCAGTTCCTCTTTGCAGTATCCCACATGATCGACTCGGCACGCATATTAAAGACAACCTTATTGTCTTTAATCGTCTGCATAAAAAATCCATTGCCACTCCTCGTGATCGTATCGTAATACCGGATACCGCAATAAGAAAACGAATCGATACGCATGAAAAGATTGCTGTGGTTCGTATAGTTTGGATTGGGATTGTTGACGTATTTAGATTCAAAATTGGTCCTCAATGTATTTGCCCTTGGAACGATGTAGTCATTGGCCACCAGCAACATCAACGCCAGGATCACACCCCCGATTACGAAAGGCCGTAATATTCTTCTCAAACTCACGCCGCTGGCCAGGATGGCGATGATCTCTGAACGCCCAGCCATCTTTGACGTAAAAAATATCACCGCAATCAAAACGAAAAGAGGGAACAGCAGGGCAATGATATAAGGAACAAAACCCGCGTAATAGGTGGTAAAGATTTCTCTCGTGCTCAATCCCGACTTTACAAAATCATCCGTCTTTTCACTCGCATCTATCACTACCGAAATGATCGTGAACAGGATGATCGAAAAGAAAAAGGTGCTGAGGAATTTCTTAAGAATGTACCAATCTAGTTTCTTCATGATCCGGCGATTGAGCGGCTTTGAGCACAGGCTGGAATGTGCAAAATTAATGAAAAGACCTGCAATCTTTACGGTTCCTGAGCCGTAACAGACAAGAAATAACAAGATATTTGTAACTTCAGTCCATGCAAAAATATTTTCTCGTCTGCTGCCTGTTAATCGCTTCAGGTGGCGCTTTCTCCCAGAACCGGCAACTTTTCGAAAGACAATTATTCATTCAGCAGGATGACACGCTTCGGTGCCGAATCCTTTCGCCCATCAATTTCAACGACAAGAAAAAATATCCGTTGATCATTTTTATGCACGGATCGGGCGAACGTGGAAATGATAACGAAGCGCAACTTACCTGGGGCGCGGATCTTTTTCTCGACTCCGCCAACCGGGTTAAATTCCCTGCATTTGTGGTATTCCCGCAGTGTCCGAAGGATTCCTCGTGGAGCCTTACGCAACGAAATCAGAACAGGGATTCGAAGGATTCGCTGGGATTTGTTTTTGGAACAGAAGGGGCAGCCAGGCAACCGCTCCGCCTGCTTATGAATTTCATCGATACGCTCATCAAAGCCGGCAGGGTAGATCCCGCGCACGTGTATGTGGGCGGACTCTCCATGGGTGGCTTCGGCACTTATGAGATCCTTTGGAGGAGACCCGATTTGTTCGCAGCTGCATTTCCAATTTGTGGTGGCGGCAGTGTCAACGGCGCGAAAAATTATGCAAAGCAATTGCCCATATGGATCTTTCACGGAAGTGAAGATCCGGCTGTTCCGGTTGCCAACTCAAGACTCATGTATTCTGTATTGCAGAAAGAGAAAGCAAAGGTGAAGTATACCGAATACCCGGGTGTGGGGCACGACAGTTGGAAAAACGCGTTTGCAGAACCCGAGTTATTACCCTGGCTCTTCAGTCAAAAGAAGAAATAGTTCATAGCCTGGTCTTCATTCTTTCAGCCTTCTCTTTCTTCCAGGATGAAAAGTCTCCTGAAAGTATATGCTGCCTGGCTTCGGCTACCAGTTGCAGGTAGAAAGCAAGGTTATGCATGCTCGCGAGCGTCAGACCCAATAATTCCTTTGATTTTACGAGGTGACGCAAGTATGCCCTGCTATAATTCCGGCTCGCCGCAGAGTTGGTCTGTTCGTCAATCGGCGAATTATCCTTTTCCCATTTTTTGTTGTCAATATTGATAATGCCCTCGCCCGTAAACAACATTGCATTCCTTCCATTTCTTGTCGGCATTACACAATCAAACATGTCGATGCCCAGGCCGATACATTCCAGCAAATTCCACGGCGTACCAACGCCCATCAGGTAGCGTGGCTTTTCTGAAGGAAGGATATCGCAACACTGGCCGCAGATATCGTAAAGTTGACTTTCAGGTTCACCCACACTTAACCCGCCGATGGCGTTGCCAGGAGCATTTTGTTCGGCGATGAAATTTGAAGAAGCTTTCCTGAGGTCTTCAAATATGCCGCCCTGCACGATCGGAAAGAGGTTTTGCGTGAACCCGTATTTGCCTTCAGCTTCGCGCATGCGGGCGCCACAGCGGGTAAGCCAACGATGCGTGAGATCCATGGATTCTTTCGTATAAGCATAATCGCTGGGATAGGGAACACATTCGTCGAACGCCATGATGATGTCCGCCCCGATGGTGCGCTGAATGTCTATGACCGATTCGGGCGTGAACAAATGTTTACTCCCGTCGATATGGCTTTGAAATACGACCCCTTCTTCTGAAATCTTTCTGCTCGCGGCGAGTGAAAAAACCTGATATCCCCCGCTATCTGTAAGGATCGGCCGGTCCCAGCCCATAAATGAATGAAGGCCGCCTGCATTCTCCAACACTTCAGTTCCTGGCCGCAGATAGAGATGATAGGTATTTCCAAGGATGATCTGGGCGCCCACATCTTCTTTCAGCTGCTGTTGCGTCAAAGTTTTTACGCTTCCCGCTGTGCCCACGGGCATAAAAATGGGCGTCTGGATTACACCATGATCAGTGGTGATCGTTCCCGCCCTTGCCTGGGACAGTGCATCCTGACCCTTGATTTCAAATTGTAGTGTAGACAAATTAAAAATTAAAAAGTAAAAATTAAAAAGTACGCTGAACGCTGAACTTTGAACTCTGAACTTATCATTACCTTCGCGCGCATGACAACCCTCAACATATCCTGGTGGATATTGATTTTTATTGCCCTAAGCACAGTTACCCTGATCCAAATCTTCTACTATTTATACTTCTTTGCACGTCTCGCCCTTTACAGAAAAAAACAAACCAACAATAGCATTCAACATCCGGTTACGGTGATCGTATGTGCGCGGGACGAGGCGGCAAATTTAGTCAAAAATATTCCCGGTGTACTGGTTCAGGAATACAGCACGGAACACGAAGTGATTATCGTCAACGATAATTCGATTGATGAATCGAAATATTTACTCGAAGCCTTTCAAAAAGACTACCCGCAATTGCAGGTGCTGGAGCTGAAACAGGAAGCGAAATTGATTCCTGGCAAAAAATTCCCACTTTCCATGGGAATCAAAACCGCCCGATACGAAGTTCTTTTGCTCACTGACGCGGACTGTATACCCGCTACTGAACACTGGATACAGCAAATGCAGGCCGCGTTTGAAGACGATATTGAAATTGTGTTGGGCTACGGTCCTTATCATAAATCGAAAGGAATGCTGAACAGGCTGATCAGGTTTGAAACCTTTCACACCGCCATTCAGTACTTATCATATGCACTTGCCGGCAAGCCCTACATGGGTGTAGGCAGAAACCTCGCCTATCGAAAGGATATATTTTTTCGTAACAAAGGTTTTTCCGCATTCAATCATATCCCCAGCGGAGATGACGATCTTTTTATCAATCGAGCGGCGAATGCCAGGAACACAGCCATCGTCATTAATAAGGAAGCACACACACTTTCTGATCCCAAAAATTCCTGGGTTGAATGGATGGAACAGAAGACAAGGCATTACACAACCGGGAAATATTACAAAGGCATACATAAGTTTTTACTCGGGCTCTATTCAGTAAGCCATTTTCTATTTTATCCCCTGGTGATTGCAGGATTTTTTCTTGCCGATTGGCGCCTGATCCTGCCGGTTCTGATTGTCAAACTTGGAATCCAGGCCTGGGTATATCGCAAAACGATGGAACAACTGGATGAAGCGGATCTTTGGCCCTGGTTCCCCCTGCTTGACCTTTGGATGTTTATTTATTACCTCATCTTTGCCCCGGCGCTCCTGAAAAAGCCGAAAGTGGTATGGAAATAATCGAGCGGTATTTTTCTGAATTCACCGAAAAGCAACGCGAACAGCTGGCCGCGTTGGAAGCTTTATATGAAGAATGGAATGCAAAGATCAATGTGATTTCAAGGAAAGATATCGGTGCACTGTATGAAAAGCATGTTCTCCACTCTTTGGCTATTGCAGCCATTTTCAGTTTCCCGGATGGCATTCAAATCGTTGATATCGGCACCGGCGGTGGTTTTCCTGGTATTCCACTCGCGATTTTTTTCCCAAAAGTAAAGTTTCACCTTGTGGATGCCATTGGAAAGAAAATAAAAGTGGTCAACGAAGTTGCCAGTGCAATTGGTTTGAATAACCTCACAGCACAACACGGACGCGCCGAAGAGATCAAGGGAAAGCCGTTTGACTTTGCCATCAGTCGTGCTGTTGCACCTTTGGGCACGCTTTGGAAATGGGCAAAGCCCATTTTGAACAATGATCGAAAATACGAGGAATTCAAAAATGGCCTGATTTGCCTGAAAGGCGGAGACCTAAGCGCGGAAATCCATGACAGCAGGCTCAGACCTCGCTCATGGAGCATCCATAGCCTTTTCCCGGAGTCATACTTCGAGGAGAAATATCTGCTCTATGTACCTGCTTAATTTTCTCAATTCCATGACATCTCTTTATTTTAGTATCATATGTGACTTCTATTGAAGGGAACTCTAATCATACTTGTAAGCCTGCTAGCCTTTTTTTGCTGTTTAGCCCAGGATGAAACTGTGGTTGATCTGGGAAAAATTGGTGAGTTTACCGAAATCGGCGGCAAGTTGGGATACCTGGCCGATCCGCAGAAAAAAATTTCCGCAGATTCTGTTGCAGGCTATTCTTTCGATTTTCATCGGAGTGACCCGGGATTTAATGTGCGACACCTGGACGAGAATTATTTTATTAAGCTGGACCTTGAAAATTCCGGCTCCCCCAATGACAGTTTTTGCCTTTATATTGGTCAGGCCATTGATTTCGATATTTACGATTACGATTTCACCCTGAAGAAAATGGTGAAGCAGGATCAACGTGAGGTCACTCATTCTTCGATCCTCATGACAGATATCCCCTATTATCCCATCAGCTTGTTTCACGGTCAGAAAAAGATACTTTTCATTCAACCGGACATACGGTTCTACAATTGGAAAAATTTCCACCCGGTTATCTACGCAAAAAAAGAAGCCATCAATTTTGCCAGCCAGCATTTCATGATCCCCAATCGGCTCTACATCATGCTCACCCTGCCCATGCTCGGGATCATGTTTAGCATTATGGCGTACACGTTTACGCGTTACCTTCGCATTGGGCGTCGCGAATATTTTTACTACAGCATGGCTGCTCTTTGCTTCATCGTCGACTTCACCTTCCAGATGGTGAATCTCTTTTCTTTCAATAAAATTTCCCATTATTTTGATCTTTATCGCCACCACCTTTCGCAGGTTGGGGGAACTATTTTTTATCTGCTGTTCATCACCAAATTTCTCAACCTGAAGGATCATTTTCCACGCACCTATCGTGCCTGTTGGATTTTCATTTATGTGTTAATCGGGTTTTTTATCCTGGATACTTTTTTCATCTTCAATACCAGTTTGTTTTACATCAGTCATTATGCATTCAATGTTGTCCGTGTAACCATTTTGCTGTTCACGCTTTGGCTGGCAATATTTCTCTTATTCTTGAACAACAGGTTGGCAAGGCTTGTAGCTTCCGGTGTATTCAGTGTGAGTATTCTGGCGATGGCCGCCTTGTACGTTCTGCTGTCCAACAGGGATAATTTTCAGGCCTTCGACCTGATCGGACTCTCCACGATTCTGTTCATGCTGGGAATCGTTATGGAGATGTTTTTCTTCGTTCAGGCAATAACCTATCGCAACCGCATGGAAGAACTGAACCGGGTGAAGGCCGTTGAATTGCTGCAAATAGAAAATGACAGGAAAGAATTGGAAAAGTATAGGGCCATTATGGAGGCGAGGGAAAAAGAAAGAAACAGGATTGCGCAGGAAATGCACGACGATATAGGTTCGGGGCTCACTTCCATTCGCCTCTTGAGTGAAATTGCAAAAGCGAAAAGCAATGCACAGGGCATGGAGGAGGTGGAAAAAATCAGCTCTTCAGCAAATAATCTCATCGAAAAAATGAATGAGATCATTTGGAGCATGAACTCCAGGAATGATTCCTTGCCCAGCCTGATCGCCTATATCCGCCACCAGGTGGTGGAGTTCTTTGAACCCTTTACCATCAAACTTCGAATCATCACCCCTGAATCAATACCAGAGACGGTAATCAGTGGCGAAATGCGACGGAATATCGTGCTCGCAGTAAAAGAAGCACTCCATAATATAATAAAGCATTCTAATGCGACAAACGTGGAAGTGCACTTTACGCTGGACAAGGACCTTCGGATCCTGATCTCCGATAACGGCACGGGCATTGATCCCAGGGAGATTCAGCACCACAGCAACGGGCTTCGGAATATGGAAGATCGCATGAAGTCAATTGGGGGCAAATTTAACCTCGCGGGTGAAATGGGCACGGTTGTCACGTTCCACATCCCAATGAGTGATCGCATATAACCAGTTTGAGGTACTGGGATTTCGTCTTTTATATGATAGCTTTGTCGGGATTGTATGGAAAATATCTCCGTTTGTATTGTTGAGGACAATAAAGACATCCGCCAGGCGCTCGAGCAGATCGTTATGATGACCGATGGTTACCGCTTCGCAGGCTCATTCACGAGTGCGGAGCTGGCCTTGGTTGGCATTCCCAAGATCAAACCCAATGTTGTGTTGATGGATATCAACCTCGGCGGAATGAGCGGCATTGAATGTGTGAGACAATTGAAGCCGCGCATTCCCGAAATTCTCTACATGATCTGTACGGTCTATGAAGAGGATGAAAAAATATTTGAAGCGCTGGAAGCCGGCGCAAGCGGATATATTCTGAAGAAAACTGCACCAGGAAAATTATTGGAAGCCATTAAAGAATTGTATGAGGGAGGTGCGCCCATGAGCAGCCAGATCGCCCGGAAAGTGGTGGCTGCTTTTCAAAGCAAGTCGCTGAGCAGTCCTCTCGACGTGCTGTCGCGTCGCGAAAAAGAAATCCTCGAATTGATCGCAAAAGGAATGTTGTACAAAGAGATCTCACAACAACTCAACATAGCACAGGAAACGGTTCGCAAGCACGTTTATCACATCTACGAAAAGCTCCACGTTAGTAATCGCATAGAAGCTGTCAACAAGTATTTCGGCCGCTGATTATTTTCCCTGGCCGTCCAGGAATTTCCACAACCATAAGTCTGTCTGAGGCGTGTTCCCAATCGGGAAGGGATGCGTATGACCGGATTTTTCAAATCCGTGTTTCCAGTAAAATTTCTGTGCCCTGTTATTGTGTTCCCAAACGCCCAGCCAAACCACCTCATACTTATTGGTCATCGCAAATTCGAGGGCAAAATTCATGAGTGCCTGCGCAATTCCTTTTCCCTGGAATTCCTTCAGCACGTATATCCTTTTCACTTCAAGTGCTTTCCACTGCTCCATCAATTCAAAGCTTCGATAGTCTTCCATGATTCGAAGATAACCTACAGGCACTCCGTCTGCCTCTGCGAAATAAAAAAAATCATCTGGATTGTTTAATTCTTTTTGTGTCTGCTGAAGATTAAAATATGTTTCCAGGAAATGCTGCATGTCAGCTTCCGTGCAGGTGCCCGTAAATGTATCATAGAAAGTAAGCTTTGCCATATCCGACAAAGCCTGGGCCTCCCTTGGTGTAATTCTCCTGATTTTGATATCCATTTCTGCGAAATTGATTTTACCTAAATGACCTTCCGCTACCAATTCAATTCAAGCTTATTGTTTTTTCTATCAATATCCGCCATTCTTTGAGAGGGATCAATTTCAAGCACTTTCAGGTCGGTTAGCTTTCTGTTCACTTCAAAAGTATAGAAGGAATGCGTCCACTTCCAGGACTCATGACTAAACCACTGAATGTCCTTTTGCTCGGCAGGTTTTTCACCGAACATTAAATATTGAGGAATATAATCCATTTCACGGGTTCCGTCTTTAAAGGTCAGCATAACATCAAGCGGCATGGGCATACTCCCGTGATTGATCAGCCTGATTTTCGTTTTTCCATTCTCTTCCCACAAACTGTCGATTCCATAGTCTATCGTCTTCGTGGTGTTGATCCAAAATTCTTTGTACCAATCCAGTTGTAAACCACTAACCTTCTCGGCTACACGAACAAGGTCTGAGGGACTCGGATGTTTGAATCGCCAGGTGCGGTAATATTCAAGCAGAAATTTATCCATCGTTTCAGATCCCATGATATAACCCAGCTGTTCAAGAAAAACGCAGCCTTTGGCGTAGGATCCACTGTTGTATGCATAATTGGTGGCATAGTAATCGGCATAGGTTGAGAGGGGTTCTTCGCTTCCGCTTTTTACAAGGTTGAAATAGGCACGGTAGGAAGGATATTGCTCAAGCGGGAGAATGGAAGCGGTTGAATCAAGTGATTTGAGCCTGGCCGCGTTTCCCTGCAATTGCTTTCTCGTAACGGTTTCACGGTAATAGCCGGATACCAGGTGGCCGGAATAGTCTGCGTATCCTTCGTCCATCCACGCATATTTCGATTCATTTGAACCCAGCATCATCGGGCACCAACTGTGCATCAACTCGTGAATATCCGCACCCAGGCTCGAGGCCTTTACGAGGGTAGCCATCGGGTATTCCATGGAACCATCACCACCCTGTATAAACGTAAACTGCTGCCATGCATATTTTCCGAAACGCCTGTCTGCAAATGGAAAAACGGACTGGGCGGCGTCTGCAAGCGTGGTCCAACCTCCATTGTAGGCTGTGTCATTGGCCTTCGGCCTGTACAACACGTGCACCGTTGGACCACCGGCAACCTGTCTTATGAGATGACGATAATCAGGATCGGCCGCCCACATGAAATCGTGAACATTGGGTGCGAGAAAATGCCAGGTCAAAACGTCTCCGGCCGGCCGGGAAACCTTTGCCCCGGCTGCCTCGTAGCCATACCCGATTTGATTTGCATTTTGAAGATACCCCGTGCCTCCCAGGATATACGTTTTGTCGATGGTGATCGAAACATCGAAGTCTCCCCAAACGCCATAGAATTCTCGCGCAACATAAGGCGAGGGGTTCCAGCCCTCATTGTCGTACTCGCAAATTTTAGGATACCATTGCGACATCGAAAGGCGAACACCGGTGGTTCTGCTGTCTCGGCCAGATCGTCTAACCTGCAAGGGTACCTGCCCTTCAAACTCCATGTCCAGCACAACTGTCGTATGGGGCAAAATGGGTTTAGTTAGTTTTACCTGGAGAATGGTTTCCTGCACGCTGAAGGTTTGAGTTATCCCATTCATTTTTAACGAAAGGATTTTCTGGTAGCCGATTTCATCGGGCTGAAGATTGATGATCCTGTCGGCAATCCTGTCGTCCCAGTCCAACACCTGCTTCCCGTCCCGATCGCGACCCATGCTGATATTACCCGCGGCCCGGCTTCGGTTGTCCATCATGCTGTTGGGCTGGAATGCATTAAAATAGAGGTGATAGAAAACCTGGCTAAGCGTGTCGGGAGAATTGTTGGTATACTCCAGTTTTTGCGTCCCCTTGAACTGGTTTTTTTGCACATCCATCCGGATGTCCATCTTATATTTCACGCGCTGTTGCCAACGGCCCGGTTGGGCAAAGTTGTTCTGTATGCAAAGGGTAACCGAAATTAAAAGGATCAAATAATGCTTCATGAAAAACTGCTGTTGTTGTCTATGCCGGCAAATTTCCGCAATAAACGAAGTCTTTTAAAAATTTGTGACGGTTGGTTTTGGTTTTTGGTCTTTTTGGGGTCAGTTCTAAAAAAACCATTCCCCCAAAACTCAGGCCATCGCTGATTTTTCGGGGGAAAGCGCTAGCAAAAGCAAAGAAGTTAGCTGTCTTTTTGCAATTGACCCTTTTCGTTAAAGTAAAGGCTCTTAGAGTTAAGGGTTCCCTTGCTCACTGCGATCTTATAGGTTACGCCGCTTACTCTTTCAAATTTGCTCACTTCCTTAACTGGCCAACTAATGTATTTGCTTTTATGAAAACCATCCTGCACTTCCTGGGGTAAATCCGTTTCTGCAATCTTTGTTTCGGTTACTTCCCATACGCCCTTCGACGTGAAGCGCGCCCAACATTTCTTCTCGCTTTGCATAAATCGAACTTCGGGCTTTCCAATGTTATGAAGCCATTCTACCTGCTTCGCCTCAGGGAACTTCTGATCAAATGCCTTTAATACCACATCCGGAACGTCTACAAATTGCGCAGAGGCTACAAAAGAGATTAGCGTTAAACCGATCATCATCGGCAGAATTCTTTTCAACATATAGGATCTAGTTTTAAGTTTTTCAATTTGCTTGCAAAGATATGGACATTGGCAGTTTGAAAAATTGTTTGCAAGCAATAAATAGCTGCAGCCGGGGTCGGGAGCGGCTGTTTTAACATATGCCTTTGAAATCAATCCAATGTCACATTGTCGGCCGTAAGCTTACCCTCTTTATCAAACATCAGGTATTTGTCATTGACTACATCCTTTTTCGTGTGAATTCTGTAGAATGTCCCCTTGGGCATTTCCAGCTTTGCGCGATCCTTCACCGGCCAGCTGGCAAACTTACTTTTCGAAAAACCATCTTTTACGGGAGCTGGAAGCTCCGCTTCGGTAATTTGGGTTTCAGTTCTGGTCCATTTTCCATCCAGGTCGTAATATGCCTTGTAGCCCTTTCCGTTTTGCGTGAAGCGTGCGGTTTCATTGGTCACATTGTTCGACCATTCTACCTGTTGTGCCTTTGGATACTTTTCGGAAAAATTTTTCTTCGCCGTTTCAGGGATCTTAACAACCTGGGCACATATAGCATTTGCCAGCGCAAGAAAAATCATGGCAAGAATGAGGTGTTTGTATTTCATACATTGCGTTTTAAGGTTCTCCACTAACCTTTTCCAAAATCCTTGCCATTTACCACCAATACGATTTCTCCTTTTACACCCTTTTCCTCGAAATGTGTACAAACCTCAGCCAAACTTCCCCGTATCGTTTCTTCAAACTTTTTTGAGATTTCGCGCGAAACGGAGCAGGGCCTGTCCTCTCCAAAAACCGCCATCAGGTCTTTCAATGTTTTGACCAATCGCATAGGCGATTCGTAAAAGACCATTGTGCGCTCTTCCTCAGCCAGCGCTTTAAGCAATGTTTGTCTCCCCTTTTTCTGCGGCAAAAATCCTTCGAAACAAAACCGGTTGATGGGCAAGCCACTGTTTACCAGCGCAGGCACAAATGCTGTTGCACCCGGCAGGCATTCAACCCGGATGTTCTTTCTCACGCATTCCCTAACCAGCAGGAACGCCGGATCTGAAATTCCAGGGGTGCCTGCATCGGTGAGCAGCGCCATATTCTTACCATTTTGCAATTGTTCCGTGAGATGAGCCAGAACCTTGTGCTCGTTGTGCTGGTGGTAAGGCGTGATGGGTATCTGCACCTGGTAATGATTCAGCAGCACTGAGGAGGTGCGTGTGTCTTCGGCGAGGATTAGATCCACCGATTTCAGAACCTCAATGGCCCTGAAACTGATATCCGCGAGATTTCCGATGGGAGATGGAACGATATAGAGCATGATTCTCGATATCCGGCTGCCGGAAGTTTCTATTTAATGCACCTGAATCTCATATTGCTCCATGACCGGGTTGGCCAGCAATTTTTTCGACGCTTCCTCAGCAACCTGTCTTGCCTCTGCTTCGGTTTTAGCTTCCACTTCCAGCGTAATATGTTTGCCGATTCGAACATCTTCTACATTTTTCAGTCCGAGGTTGTTCAAACCACCGAGCACCGTCTTTCCCTGTGGATCCAACAGTTCCTTAAGCGGCATTACATTAATGTGAACCGAATACTTCATGCCATTTTATTTTTGAGCGCCAAAGATAATATAATGTACGCGATGAATACGATGGGCACCGCCATCCAATGGAATAACACTGCGCACAGGATCGCAATGATCAGTAAAATGAACTTGGGCAGATTCTTTTTTAACTCATATGTGGCGAACTTCAGGCTCATGATGGGCAGGTTCGAAACCATCAGGTATGAAAGAAGAGCGATAAGCACGTACCAAAACCATTTATTCAGCAAGAGGCTAAGCACCCACCCTTCAGAACGCGTCCAAAAGATCAGCGGCAATGAAGCAATCATCAATCCTACAGCCGGCGTTGGAACACCGCGAAATCCATAAGCCTGTGAATCATCTAAATTGAATTTGGCAAGCCGCCACGCCGCTGCGCAGGGCAGGACGAATGCAGGGAAAAGCCATATCATGGAAGCGTCGAGCCCGTTTTCCTGGCGCGCCAGGCTAAGCCTGAGGAATTGGTAGATGATCATGCCCGGCGCCACACCAAAACTGACAACGTCTGCCAGTGAATCGAGTTGTTTACCCATATCTGAGGGGGATCGCATCAGCCTGGCAAGGAAACCGTCTGCAAAATCAACCAGACCAGCAAGACCAATGCAAAGTGAGGCGAGAAAAATCTGCTCCGGCATGCTCATCATCTGTTCACCTTCTGCGGTATTCGCCAGTACAATTCCGTTTTGCAACGTGAAGACAATGGCGAGGCAACCAAAAAATAAATTCAGCAGGGTAAAAATATTGGGAATTTGTTTCATTTTATCTGGATGAGAATACGGTTGAAATTTTTTCCAATGCCCTCTTAGCTACCTCGGCGAAGCTAAGGTAAGGAGGCAAGAATCATCGATTTTGTTTTGCGGCCTTTTTCATGCCCGCTTCTATTTCGTCGACCGTGATGGGGATGTTCTTCATCAGGTCTTTGTTGCCATTTTTAGTGATCCAGAAATTGTTTTCAATGCGCACGCCCATTTTCTCTTCCTCAATATAAATTCCCGGTTCAACAGTAAATACCATCCCGGGCTGGATGGGCTCGGTGCGGGTTCCAAGGTCATGCACGTCGATACCAAGGTGGTGCGAAATGCCGTGATAGAGGTATTTACGATAGGCGCGGTTCTCTTTGTCCTCGTTCTTTAGGTCCGATTTTTTCAGCAGGCCTATTTTCAGAAATTGCCTGGTCGCTTCTTCGCCTACCCTTTCGGTATAGTCGGTGATCGTGATTCCCGGCCTGAGCAGGCCCGCGGCGAAATGATGCAGGTGAAGGCAGGCGTTATAAACTTCTTTCTGCCGCTTCGTGAAGACGCCATTGACGGGCACTGTCCTCGTCAGGTCTGCACAATATCCACCGTACTCAGCGCCGAAATCCATCAATATCAATTCACCATCTTTACATATTTGATTGTTGCTGACGTAGTGCAAGGTGCGAGCCCTGTCGCCACTTGCAATGATTGAATTATAAGCTGGCCCGGTAGCACGGTTCATCAGGAATTCATGAAGAATTTCGGCCTCAATTTCATATTCCCAAACACCGGCCTGGATGAATTTCAGCAGGCGGCGGAATGCTTTCTCCGTAATATCAATGGCCTCCTGCATGGGCTCAATTTCAAGTGGCGTTTTGATGGCGCGCAGATCTTTAAGAATTTTCGCACTTCGTTTGTATTGATGAAGCGGATAACGCTCCTTCATAGTTTGGGCGTAGCGATAATCACGCACGGGTACGAGGTTGGCCTTTCTGTCGTTTTCATTGGTGTTGAGATAAATTGTTTCCGCCTGGTGTATCCATACCTGCAGGAGTGCGTCAATGGTATCCAGCCAAACGATGGTCTTGACGCCCGAAATCGCTTCAGCCTCTTTTGCACGAAGGCGATGGCCATCCCATTTCTCTTTGAGCTCATTGGGCCTGACTAATACCAGCACTTCGCGAAATTTCTTATCGGAATTATCCGGAAACAGAATGAGCATGCTATCCTCCTGTTCGATGCCGGTTAGCCAATACAGGTCAGAATTCTGTTTGAATCTATAAAGGGAATCTCCATTTGAGGGCAGTTCATCGTTGCTATTGAATATGGCAATGGACCCGGTCACCATCTTCGAAATGAATCGTTTCCTGTTTTGAGTAAAAAGCTCAGACTTAAGGGGGAGGTATTTCATTCGCGCGATTTAAAGAGGGTCAAAAATAGGGAAATGGAAATTTCTGCTGCAAAAGGCCAAAAAAAGCCGGAAAGATTGAAAAATATAAATGCCATTAAAAGGCTCCCGAAATAGTTTAGACCGCATCCAACGTTTCGAAGGAATTTTGAAGTTTTCTAAAATTCATTTCGATTTACCATTAGAAATACTACAATTTTAGATTTTGCGTTAAACTTTTAGATAATATATAATTTTTACCTTTGCCCTTCAACGACAATGATTGCCCATATGCAAGTATCAACCCTGACGATTCCGGCGGATTCCCTTATTGAATTGGGTATCCCGGTCTCGGGAAAAATTCATTACCAGGAGAGCCCCGAAAGGCTGGTTCGTGCCTCCCTCAGATTGGGAGGTGGAGTGTTGAATGATACGGGCGCACTGGTGATCAATACCGGCGAATTCACTGGCCGTTCGCCCAAGGACAAATTCATTGTTAGGGATCAGATTACGGACGAGACAGTGAATTGGAATGAGTTCAACCTTCCACTCGAACCAAAGTATTTCGACATCATTTTTTCCAGCATCACCAAATACCTGGGCAGGAAGTCTGAACTCTGGGTAAGGGATGCGCAGGCCTGTGCTGATCCCAGGTACAGGATCAATATTCGGGTGATTAATGAAAATCCCTGGTGCAATCTTTTTGCGCACAACATGTTCCTGCGGCCTGCTGAGGAAGAGTTGGAAAATTTTGTGCCCGACTGGCACATTCTTACCGCTCCCCATTTGCAACTGGATGCTGCAGCGTCCGGAATCCGGCAGCACAACGCAGCTGTGATCAGTTTCAAACATCGAATGATCCTTATCGCAGGAACAGGTTATACGGGCGAAATCAAGAAGGGCATTTTCTCTGTACTGAATTTTTTGCTGCCGAAGATGCAAAATGTGTTAAGCATGCACTGCTCTGCGAATAAAGGTTGCAAGGGCGATACTGCCTTATTCTTTGGGCTCAGTGGTACCGGCAAAACAACCTTGAGCGCCGATCCTGAAAGAAAACTGATTGGCGATGATGAACATGGATGGTCGGCCGATAATATTTTCAATTTTGAGGGCGGCTGTTACGCCAAAACGATTGATTTGAGCGAAGAAAAGGAGCCGGAAATTTTCCATGCCATTCGAACAGGCGCCTTGGTGGAAAACACCCCCTTTTTCCCAGGTACTCATTCCATCGATTTCAGTTCAAAAGAGATTACAGAAAATACACGGGTATCTTACCCGCTTTGTTATATCAGCAATGCGCAGGAACCGTCTGTTGGCCCGGCTCCAGAAAATATATTTTTCCTTACCTGTGACGCGTACGGAGTGCTGCCGCCGATTTCAAAATTGAGTCCTGAGCAGGCCATGTACCAGTTTATAAGCGGCTATACCGCCAAAGTAGCCGGCACGGAAGCGGGCGTCTCCGAACCCAAGGCCACATTCAGTGCCTGTTTTGGGGCACCCTTCCTACCCCTGCATCCTGGCAGGTACGCGGAGATGTTAGGAAAGAAATTGAGGGATGGGAAAGTGAATGTGTGGATGATCAATACAGGCTGGACGGGTGGAAGCTATGGCGTTGGAAACCGGATGAGTCTTTGTTATACGCGAGCCATGATCAGGGCCGTACTCAATGGATCACTAAAGAAGGTAGCGTTTGAAAGACATCCTGTTTTCGGTATGGAAATGCCGCTCCGTTGCGATGGTGTTCCTTCAGAATTATTAAATCCAAGAAACACCTGGGCCTGCCCTGAAGCCTATGACCGGCAGGTAACGCAACTCGCAAAATTATTCAGGAAGAATTTTGAAAAGTATGAGGCGGGTGTAAGCAAACAAATTGTTGAGGCGGGACCCAAATAGTACTAAGTACTGAGTACTAAGTTAAAATAACCCGTAAAGCTGTGCGTCGACTCTTCTGATGATCTCACCAAGATGCTCCTCATTTTCGGCGAACTTGTTCTTGTCAACATCAATCACCAGCAGGTTGCCCTCCTTGTATCCGTCAATCCATTTATTGTAATATTCGTTGAGACGCTTTAAGTAGTCGAGCCGGATATTTTCTTCATATTCCCTTCCACGCTTTTGAATTTGTCCAACCAACGTTGGAACAGATGCCTGGAGATAGATCAACAGATCCGGAGGCTGCACCATGCTCCTGAGCGTCTGGAAAAAAAGAAAATAATTGTCGAAATCACGCTTGCTCATCAGCCCCATTTCGTGAAGGTTGGGGGCGAAGATGTGTGCATCTTCATAAATCGTGCGATCCTGGATCACGGTTTCGGTTCCCCTTTGTATCTCCAACAGGTTATTTAACCGGTTGTTCAAAAAATAAATCTGGAGATTGAAACTCCACCGGGGCATGTCGTCATAAAAATCGTTCAAATAAGGATTGTGGTCAACGTCTTCAAACTGGGGAATCCAACGATAGTGCTTACTGAGCAATTCAGTAAGCGTCGTCTTGCCAGCACCAATGTTTCCAGCTACTGCAATATGTTTAGGTTTCTTAGTCTTCGCCATCGTTGAAATCTTTGACGCCTAGCGTCTGGAGGGAAAATGAAGATATAAAAATTATTCAGGGTTACTGCTTTCGTTCATAAATTTTAGACGTAATAATTTAACCTCATTGCCTGCCTCACAAGTTTCATGGTTTCACGCGCACTTACCCTCGCCTTCTCCGCACCTTTTTCCATCACATCGCGCAAATAGGGCTCATCATTCAGAATTAAATTTACCTTATCCCTGATGGGGCTGATAAAGTTCACCATGTCTTCAGCCAACTGCTTTTTCATATCACCGTAACGAATCCGGCAATGGGCATAATCGTCCTCAAATCGCTTCACATTTGAGTCAGATCCTACGAGACGCATAAGTTGAAATAGGTTTTCTATATAGTCAGGCTTTTTGGAAAATTCTTTCGTTGGACCAGCATCGGTTTTCGCACGCATCACTTTCTTCCGGATCTGATCATCGTTATCAGCCAGGTAAAGTGTGGCGTATTGATTTTCACTCTTGCTCATTTTGCCGGATCCGTCCAGGCTGGGCACTCTTACAAGGTCTTCACCAAAATTGAAAGCAAAGGGTTCGGGCAACACTTCTCCATATCTGTGGTTAAAGCGATTTACAATATTGCGCGCCATCTCGAGGTGCTGTTCCTGGTCCTTTCCAACCGGAACCAGGGTTGCCCTGTGAATCACGATATCGGCAGTTTGCAATACAGGGTAGGTCAACAAACCAACGTTCGAATTGTCAGGTTGCAATCTCACCTTCTCTTTAAAGGTGGGCGTTTTCTCGAGCTCGCCTTTATAGGCCAGCATATTGAAATAGAGATAGAGTTCAGCCGTCTCATGAACATGGCTTTGACAATACAGCGCAACCTTATCGGGGTCCAGTCCGCTCGCTATGTTTTCTGCCAGGACCCGGTGCACATTCGACCTTAATTCCCGCGTATCAGGATGGGTAGTGAGGGAATGAATATCTGCCACCATGAAAAAACACTGGTATTCTTCCTGCATCTTTACATAGTTCTTTAAGGCCCCGAAATAATTACCCAGGTGAAGTAAGCCGGTAGGCCTGATTCCGCTCATTACAATGCCTTTCTTCTGCATAGGAGCGCGAAGATAAAAAAACTCCTTGTCCCCCGAACCGTTTATACAAATGCGTTTTCACATCCGGCGGATTCGACTATATTTGTAAATAACCCCTTATGCAGGTAACAAGTGAAATGGTTGAGAAGATGGCGAGGTTAGCGAGATTGGAATTCAACGACGCCGACAAAGAAGCCATCCGCCTCGATCTGGAGAAAATGATCGCCTTCGTGGAGAAACTCAATGAACTCGACACATCAAATGTTGAACCATTGATTCACATGAGTGAATCTGTGAATATCTTGAGGGACGATAAGACAGGAGGATCAATTTCCAGGGAAGAGGCCCTCCGGAACGCCCCTGATACGGATGGAACCTATTTCAGGGTCCCAAAAGTGATCAGAAAATAAAATTGTGAGCACCAGCACATCCGTCAACATAAATAAAACCGAATTCGATTAATGGAGCCCATCATTCATCTATCTGACATACAGAAGAGCTATTACATGGGGAAACAGGAGCTGAAAGTTTTGAAGGGAATTGATCTCAACATCCTCAAAAACGAATACGTGGCGCTAATGGGACCTTCAGGGTCTGGCAAAAGCACCCTCATGAATATCCTGGGGTGCCTCGACTCTCCTACCGGGGGAAGCTATATCCTGAATGGCCAGGACGTGAGCCAGATGCCCGACAATGACCTGGCAAATGTTCGAAATAAAGAAATCGGTTTTGTGTTCCAGCAATTTAACCTACTGCCACGCCTAACCGCAGCTGAAAACGTGGCGCTGCCGCTGGTTTACGCAGGCATTTCCAAAAAACGCCGCACAGAAATCGCAATGGAGGTTCTGGAGAAAGTAAGCCTCACGGATCGCAGCCATCACAAGCCCAATGAACTGAGCGGTGGCCAGTGCCAACGCGTCGCCATTGCAAGAGCCCTGGTGAACAATCCCTCTATTATTCTTGCAGACGAACCGACCGGTAACCTCGATACGAAGACTTCGATCGAAATCATGGATATATTCAGTGCCATCCAGGCTTCAGGTAATACCGTAGTTCTGGTAACCCACGAAGAAGATATCGCCAACTATGCCAAACGTGTGGTTCGCCTAAGGGATGGCGTTATTGAAAGCGATCGCAAGAAATCAGAATCACTGGTTCACGCTTAGAGAATTGCCTTTGCCTTGCTATGGGGCCAACCTCTTTCCCGACTCTCCCCTGAATGCGATAAATTGCAGTAACACAATCTGCATTTATGGCTACAAAGATTTATACGCGTACCGGCGACAAGGGTACGACTTCACTCATTGGTGGCACCAAAGTCCCAAAATCACATCTCAGAATTGAGGCCTATGGCACGATTGACGAGCTGAATTCTCATATCGGGCTCTGCCGGGACATGATTGTCCATGCGCGTCTCAGGGAGATCCTGCTTGAGGTTCAGGACCGCCTTTTTACCATCGGCTCTGCCCTGGCCTGCGATCCCGTCAAAGAACCCAGGCTGCGACTTCCCGATCTCAGGGAAGGGGATGTAAAACTGCTTGAAGAGGATATTGACAAGATGAACGAGGAAATATCACCTATGAAAACATTTGTGTTGCCAGGCGGTCATATCGTAGTTTCCCAGCTGCACATCGCGCGTTGCGTTTGCCGAAGAGCCGAGCGATGCTGTGTCAGGCTCGAAACAGAAAGTCTTGAAGTAGAGCCGCTCATTTTAAAATATCTGAACCGGCTTAGTGACTGGCTATTTGTGGCCGCGCGTTTTATTAGTCACCAGCACAATGCGGTTGAAATTCCGTGGAAACCCAGAACATAAAGTTCAGAGTTCACAGTTCAGCGTTCACTGTATCTGTTGATTTGTGAACTTTGAACTCTGAACTCTGAACTCACCAGGCTTTCTTCCTCCTTAACAAAAAAGCTGCTACTAACGCCACCGCACAACCGAAAAATGTCATAAATACAAACAGCAGAAAGTAAGAAAGAAAAGATCCCCCTGAACTCAGCTCTAGTTCCTTGAGCTTGGAAGCGATCTGCTCCGGACCGGCATGGACGCTTTCTAATTTGCTCAACTCAAATGTCCTTAATGTGGAAGCATATTTCGGATTGATGATTTCGGCATAAACCGCGAACCAGATCGCTGCCAGAAACCCATACAGAACAGCAGTTGCGGCGCCGATTTTAAGTCCCCTGGCAAAAATAAGCGCGCCGCCATCTTGTTTCCGCTGCAGCCAAACAGCCCTGAACACCAAATAATAAAATACGAAGGCGGGCACTAGACGGGTGAACTGGCCAATATCATGACGGTTCGTATTGTAGCCCATGAAATGTTCGAAGAGTGTCCAAATTAACGTAAAGGTGATGGCCAGCAGGGCCATCCGAACGGCGGGATATTTCATATACTAAAATAGTCAGAATGAAAATTCTAATCAACCATTTTCCCGTCTTTCATATGCAGGTTCCTGTCACTCATCCTCGCCAGTTCCTCATTGTGTGTTACGATCAGGAAAGTTTGCCTGAATTTCTCGCGAAGCGAAAAGAATAGCAAGTGCAGTTCCCTTGCATTGGCCGAATCGAGATTTCCCGAAGGCTCGTCGGCAAAAACAATCGCGGGTTTGTTAATCAGGGCCCTGGCCACGGCTATTCTTTGCTGTTCACCGCCGGAAAGTGCGTTGGGCTTATTTTCTCTCCTTTCGTGAAGTCCTAACAAATTCAGTAGATGGTCGGCTTCATCCGTCACTTCTCTTTTTTTTCTGCCGGCAAGCCATCCGGGTATGCAAATATTTTCCAGTGCCGTGAATTCGGGCAGAAGGTGATGAAACTGAAATACAAAACCGATGTGAAGATTTCTGAATTCCGAAAGTTTGCTTCCTGTCAACTTATCCAGGCGCTGGTTTTCCAGGTAGACCTCTCCCTGATCCGCTTCATCCAGCGTACCCAGGATATGAAGGAGGGTACTTTTCCCGGCACCGGAAGAACCCACGATGCTCACGATTTCACCCTTTTTAACAGACAGGTCAACACCCTTTAATACGGGTAAATTCCCATAAGCTTTTGTGATTCCCTTTGCAACTAATATGGTGCTGACGTTGTCTGGCATAGAGTGGAAAATTAAGGATTTGTTGATAGATTCAACAAAATGCAGGCAATAAGATCCGTCACAACCCGTTGAATGGCAGATTGTGAGGAAGCGGATTTGGTTATTTCGTTTTAACAGCTACATTTGCGAAAAATTTAAAGCAGGAAAAGATGTTCTGGACTCTCGAATTAGCATCCTATTTGGAAGACGCTCCGTGGCCCGCTACTAAAGATGAACTGATCGACTACGCCATCAGAAGCGGTGCACCGATTGAGGTGATTGAAAATTTACAGGAATTGGAAGATGAAGGTGAAATTTACGAAGGCATTGATGATATTTGGCCCGACTATCCCTCACAGGAAGATTTCTTTTTCAACGAAGACGAATATTAACCTCGGCTATAAAATTGAAAACCCCGACAAGCTATGTCGGGGTTTTTTTATTTTCCGTCTGCTCTTATCCTTCTGCTCACTTTTCCATTTGCTTCACAACCGCTTCGGACACACCGGTAAGAGAAAATCCACCGTCATGGAAAAGATTCTGCATGGTGACCATTCTACAGAGATCACTAAACAAGGTGACACAATAATTGGCACAATCTTCTGAACTGGCATTGCCCAGGGGACTCATTTTTTCCGCGTAGTCAATGAATCCGTCAAATCCTTTCACACCGCTACCTGCCGTTGTGCGCGTAGGTGACTGAGACACGGTATTCACCCTCACCTTTTTCTTCATCGCATAGTGATAACCAAAACTGCGCGTCACACTTTCCAGAAGGGCCTTTGCATCTGCCATTTCATTGTAGTCGGGGAAAACGCGCTGCGCGGCGATGTAAGTGAGCGCTACCACACTTCCCCATTCATTGATCGCGTCCATGTCCCAGGCCGTTCGCAACACGCGGTGCAATGACATCGCAGAAATATCAAGGGTCTTCTGATTAAATCCATAATCCATCTCGGTATAATGTTTCCCTTTTCGCATATTCACACTCATGCCAATGGAATGCAGGACAAAATCTACACCGCCGCCGAAATGCTTCATAGACTCTTCAAACAATTTCTTAAGATCATCCATATTGGTCACGTCGGCACCAATTACCGGAGCCTTAACCGCATCAGCAAGCTTGTTGATCTCCCCCATCCTCAACGCAACGGGTGCATTGGTGAGCACGAGCGAAGCACCCTCGTCATAACATTTCAAGGCTGTCTTCCAAGCGATCGATTTTTCATCCAGGGCTCCGAATATTATTCCTTTCTTTCCTTTGAGGAGATTGTGTGCCATGAGAATAGTTTTGGTAAAAATAGCCCAGTTATTTGAAAAAATAGTTTTTGAAACGGAATATGATCAACCCAAACACGAAGCAGAGGAGGAATACCATGGCAATGTTGATCAGCATAAAAAACAACAACCTTCCGAGGCTTTGTGCGGGCAAGATGCTTCGTTTTGTGAAGATATAAAAGAGCCACGCAGCGGCCATGAAGGCAAGGATGAGCGAAATCCACACTAAGGTATGCATGAGATGACTTATAAGATATCGCCGGTCACCATTTCCTTTGCGTTTTCCATAGCTTTCGCTGTTGGGTTTTCGCCGCTTAACATCCGGGCGATGGCCTCAATTCTTTCAGTCTTGTCGAGCATTTTGATATGTGTTCTGATCTGACCTTTGATTTCTTTTTTGTAAACGAAAATATGCGCCGATGCACGTGCAGCGATTTGAGGTTGGTGAGTAATGGCGATGAGTTGGTGTGCAGCTGACAAAGATTTCATCAGAGCGCCCACCTGCTTGGCGGCTTCACCGCTGATACCGGTGTCAATTTCATCAAAGATGAGCGTAGGCAACGCCATGGAATTTGCAACCAGCGATTGGATGGAGAGCATCAGGCGGCTTAACTCACCCCCGCTTGCCACTTTTCGTAAGGGTTCAAATCGATTGCTCTTGTTTGCATCGAATAGAAATTCAATCAAATCTCCTCCATCCTCATTCAGTTCGCAGTTTTGAATATCAACCTTAAATCTTGCTGAAGGCATTCCTACCTGTTGGAGCAGTTGATCTACGTCTTTAGAAAATTTTGGCAATACTTTTTTCCGATTTTGGGAAAGATGATCTGCAAGTGAAATGCATTTCTCCAGCGCCAATCGCAATTCATCTTCCTTCCTGGTAATCTCCTCACCCAGGTTTAATACTTTTCCCTGGCGCATCGATAACCCTTCCTGGATCCTGACCAATTGGGCAGTCGTTTGCACATTGTGCTTCTTCAACAGCTTATGGCCTATAGCGATCCGTTCACTCACTTCGTTCATCCGTTTTTCATCAACCTGTAATCCTGCATGTATCCGGGAAAGATCACCCGCAATATCCTGCAGCTCCACCTGGGCGGATTTTAATCTTTCCTGCAATTCGGGCAGCAATGGATGAAAGGAAGAAAGCGGTTGCAACAGTTGTACGATCGATTTAAGTTGTTGAACCAGGGGCTGTTCACTTTCCCCCAGGGAAAAAATGGCAGTGTCGAGCGAAGATTTAATTTGTTCGGCATGACTCAACATTTGGAGCTCCCGGTCCAGTTCTTCCAATTCATTTTCCCTCAAATTTGCCGACTCGAGCTCTTCCAGTAAAAACTGGTGATAATCAAATTCGCGATTGGCGGCTGCCTGTTCAGCACGTAGTGATTCCAGCTCCTTCTGAATGGCCCGGTACTTCACAAAATTTTCCTTGTATTGAGTAAGATCAGCCCCCGAATGTGCGAGCGCATCAACAACCTGTAATTGAAAGTCTCTTTCCCCCAGTTCAAGGGTATCAAATTGCCGGTGCATATCAACAAGGCGGGTAGCCAAAGACGTAAGTTGCGAAAGGTTGACCGGTGTGTCGTTAATAAACGCACGTGATTTGCCATTAGCGGAAAGCTCCCTGCGAAGTATCAGTTCCGAACCGGCATCCAGCTCGAGTTCGGTGAGCAGCGTAGCAATTCCCTTTTCACCAGCCTCATCAAAAATTGCCTCCACCACGCATTTCTTTTCCTTGTCAAAAAGAACAGAACTGTCGGCGCGATTGCCCAGGACCAGTCCCAGCGCCCCCGCCAGGATACTCTTACCGGCACCCGTTTCACCCGTAATGATGTTCAATCCATCCACGAATTCAATATTCAATGAATCGATGATGGCGTAATTCTGAATAAATAATTTTTGAAGCATATTTGAGGATGATCCAAAAATAGCTTTTGTGTGTCAGTAGGCCAAAGCGAAATATTGCCCGAAAGGGAATGTGCAAAAAAAAGGGATACGGCAGACCGTATCCCAATTTTTACTATGATCAAAACAAAAGTAACTAACTAATCGCAAGTGAATCGTTCAACTCAGAATCGATCAGGATCCTTCCACAGTTTTCGCAAACGATGATTTTCTTGCGTTGCTTGATTTCACTTTGCTTTTGGGGCGGAATAGCATTGAAGCAGCCACCGCAGGCGTCTCTCAGTACAGGTACAACTGCTAATCCATTTCTATAGTTCTTGCGAATCCTGTCATAAGAAGCCAATAGTCGCAGATCTACTTTTTCCCTCGCTTCGGTTGCCTGTTTACGGTAGTGATTCTCTTCCTTTTCTGTTTCTCCGATGATCTTCTCGAGTTCACCTTTCTTGTGCTTCAGGTTTCCTTCTTTGTTGGAAACAGCTTTCTTGGCATTCTCCAGCAGTTTCGCTTTGTCAGCAATTTCCTCCTGGGCGTCCTTAATGTGTTTTTCAGCAAGACGTTCCTCAAGGGTTTGCATTTCGATCTCTTTATTGATCGCTTCAAACTCCCGGTTATTCTTTACGTTCGTGGTTTGCTTCTCATATTTCTTGATGAGGGCCTGCGCTTCTTTGATTGCATTTTTCTTTTGCTCAATGAAGTCATTGATACCATTGATCTCTTCCTCAATGCGAGTTTCCCTGGCGTGCAAACCCAGGATCTCATCTTCCAGATCACTTACCTCCATCGGCAATTCGCCTTTGAGGATCTGGATTTCGTCGAGTTTGGATTCAATTTTTTGCAAGGAGAGGAGAGAAGCTAATTTTTCTTCTACGGAGAACTCTTTAACGTGCGGCATAATTAGAAGTAATAATTGATGGGGTTGGTAATGGCCCCTGTTTTTAGGACGGCAAAGTTATGAAATTTTTGTTGCAATACCTGCTGTAGCAGGTCAATGGTAAATTGTTCAGATTCATAATGACCTATATCGGCGACCACGATCCCTCCATCCGCGTCGAAAAACTCGTGATATTTAACATCGGAGGTCACGTAAAATTGAGAACCTGAGCGTAAAGCATTGGGTATCAGAAAACTACCTGAGCCTCCGCAAAGCGCTACCCGTTTGACGGCTTTGCCAGTGAGCGGCGTGTGCCTTACGACACTGAGGTTAAATTGGCTTTTCAGCAGCTCCAGGAAGCTTTGTTCGGTCATTGCGTGGGGTAAGTCACCCACCAGCCCCGAGCCCGTATCGGGAAGTGGGTTAGATAGACCAACCACGTCATAGGCAACCTCCTCATAGGGGTGGTTCTCGTGCATAGCAGTCAAAACCTTGGTGAGCAGATAAGAAGGGAATACCGCTTCAAGTCTAAATTCTTTTTCCTCATGCAGCTTTCCAATTTCACCAACAAAGGGATTGGCACCCTCAGCTGCTTTAAAAGTTCCAGTGCCTTCTGCTGAAAAACTGCAATCACTGTACTTTCCAATATTGCCGGCGCCCGCTACAAAGATTGCCGATCTCAAATTTTCAAGGTGTGAAACAGGCACAAAGCAATTAAGCTTCATAAGAAGGCCGGGCTTGGGCAATAACACCTTTCTGTTCGTTAATCCGAGTCGGTCGGCCATCCTGCCGTTTACCCCTGTTAGCACATTATCGAGGTTGGTATGGATGGCATAGATCGCAATATCATGTTTGATGGCAAGAATGACAGCTCTTTCCACATAATCTCTGCCGGTTATTTTTTTCAGTCCGCCAAATATGATCGGATGATGAGCCACGATGCAGTTGAGGCCCTTTTGAATAGCTTCTTCCACCACCTCAGGTGTGGCGTCCAGTGCACAAAGAATGCCCTTACAGGACCAGGATGCATCACCAGTGAGCAGACCCGCGTTATCATAGCTTTCCTGCAACGCTGGCGGAGCAATGGTTTCAAGGAAATGTATAACCTGGCCGATGTTCATGTTGATAAAAATGAATCATAAAAATATGACTTCTGAAAAATCGTCCAATATGAATTTTGTCATATTCCTCAATAATGCATCTTTGCAAAAATCTATGTCCCAAACCAAATCGCAATATGAAGGTTACAAACAACTGATGAGCAGGATTGCGGACCTCAGGTTTGCAAATGCTGTTTTGCAATGGGACCAGGAGACTTATCTCCCCAAACAGGGTGCAGCATTCAGGTCCCAGCAGATTGCCACATTAAGTGAGGCTGCACATGAGCTGTTCATTTCGGACAAACTAGGAGACTTGCTGAATTCCCTTCAGGATGCCCGCGATTTGTCTGAAACGGAAAAACGCAATGTGGAACTGAGTTTGGAAGATTATTCCAAACAAAGAAAATTCACCCCTGCTTTTGTTCGAAAATTGTCTGAGTCATCCAGCAAGGCATTTCACGCCTGGATTGAGGCGAGAAAGACAAATTCTTTTGAGCCCTTTAGGAAGCCGCTTGAAACCCTGGTGGATTTGAAACGGCAGGAAGCTGACCTGCTTGGATATGAGGAACATTGTTACAACGCTTTATTGGACGCCCATGACAAGGGATCGACCACCCAGCAATTGGATGCCTTATTCGGAGATTTGAAAAAGCCGCTGAAGAGTTTATTGAATGAGATCATGAAGCGCGGTCCTGTCAACACTGAATTTCTCAGGCAACATTTTGACAAAGACAAGCAATGGAGATTTGGGCTGCTGGTTTTGGAAAAAATGGGATATAATTTCAATGCAGGCAGGCAGGATATTTCAGAACATCCTTTCACCGTTAGTTTTAATCCGCATGATGTTAGGATTACCACAAGAGTGAACGAAAATGACTTCTGCAGCATGCTCTGGAGTTGTATCCACGAGGGAGGTCATGCCCTGTATGAGCAGGGGCTTCCCCAAAATGAGTATGGACTGCCGCTGGGTGAAGCTTGTTCTTTTAGCATTCATGAATCACAAAGCAGGATTTGGGAAAATAATATTGGCAGGGGCAGGGCATTCTGGAATCATTTTTATCCCCTCCTGCAGGAAACCTTTCCGGATGCTTTTGGAAATGTGAGCAACGATGAATTTTTCCTTGCCATCAATGAAGTGAAACCCTCTCTGATCAGGACGGAAGCAGACGAACTGACCTATCATTTTCATGTCATGATCAGGTACGAATTAGAGAAAAAACTGATGGAAGGTTCCATTAAAACGGATGAAATACCCGAGTATTGGAATGATGCTTACCAGGTCAATCTGGGCATTATACCGCCCGATTTCAGGCAGGGCTGCCTCCAGGATGTACACTGGAGCCATGGAAGTTTTGGGTATTTTTCCACCTATAGCACCGGAAGCCTCTATGCCGCGCAGTTTTATGCCGCCATGGATGCGGAGCTGAAGGGTTTGGAGAATTCAATTGAAGTCGCTGATTTTGAACCTGTTCGAGGATGGCTAGGTCAAAAAATCTATCGCTTTGGAAGGCAGTTTACGAGCGAAGAAATTTGCAATAAAACAAGCAGAAAACCGTTACAAATTGAGTATTTTACGCAGTATTTGACGGACAAAATGCTTACCACGCCGGCCTTTTAAAACATACCTTATGCGAAAAAACTATCCCATACTTCTACTTACGCTCTTCTTGGTGGCGATCGCCATCAGTGTGGGAAGTTGTTCCAAGAAAGTTGACGAGATCAAGAGAAACCTCGTGATTGATGCCATGACAGATGGCCGTTGGCTGGTTCAAACATTTACAGATAATGACACAGATATTACTTCCCAGTTCGCGAGTTATGAGTTCCAGTTTTATTCAAACGGAACCGTAACCGGGTTCAAGGGTGCCGAAGCGAGTAACGGTACCTGGGTGGGTGACCCAAACAAGCTGACCATTTATTCCAATTTTCCTTCCGCCAACGATACTATTATGAGACTTAACGAAACATGGAAAATAACCAACAATACCTTCACCATGGTTGAGGCTAAGCCTTCAAGCGGTACGCGTTTGGCTTATCTCAAATTGATCAAAAAACCCTAGCCCGGGAAAGGTCCCGATCGCCCTCCAATCACTTTATCCTGCTGAACGAACTCATTCATGAACTTGAAAACCAACTATCCGAAATGTTTAGAATTATTCTGAACAATTCGGGCAGCTAATTTGCTTATGTGCTTTGTCGTCATAACCACCCGTATGAACAAGACCTTATCGCCTATTTGCGGCCAACCTTCGAGCAGGCCCCGCCGTAATACTAGTCATATTGTGTCACTGATGAATTACAACCTTGCGGCAGCAGTGCAGCGTAGCAATTCCATGTGCCGGCAAAAACCCGCAACCCGTTTTTTATCCTCCCCCATTAAAGCTTGCTTTTGAAAACATTACTGTTTATCATATCATGCCTTTGTTTTTCCTTCGCTGTTGCGCAACCTGTGGCCGATTTCACCGCAAAAGATAATAAAACGAGCGGTTGCTCGCCCTTAGCCGTCACCTTTAATCAAACCGGAGTCCCCGGTGGAACAGGAGCAACTTTCAACTGGGATTTAGGCAATGGTCAATTGCCAACAGGGCCAACCGTAGCAACAGTGTATACGAAACCCGGAACGTATACGGTAAAATTGGTTGTCTCAAACGCTTCTGGCACCAGCCAACAAATAAAGACCGATTACATTACTGTCTTCGCCTCCCCTGATGCAAAATTCACCACAGACCATACCGTAGGGTGTAATCCCGTAACGGTGACGTTTACTGACCAATCCACCACGCCCACGGGTACCATCACCAGCCGGGTTTGGGATTTTAATGACCCTCCGCAGGCTCCGGTGAACGGCGGACCAACGGCCACTCATCAATATACAACTCCGGGTTTTTACTCTCCATCATTAGTCGTCACCAGTTCCACTGGCTGTTCAACGAAAGTTGCTTATCCGCGTTTGATAAGAGTTGTGCAAGGCATTGACGTAAATTTCCAGGACAAACCAACCACCACTTGCAAACCACCTTACCAGATTCCCATTGTAAATGAAACAAGTGGCCCGGGAACTTTAAACTACACGTGGCATTACAATGGAAACACCAGCAACAATCCGGACCAAATTACAGCCTCATATGACGCTCCCGGAACATATCCTGTGACGTTGGTGGCTTCAAGTAACCTTGGTTGTTTAGACAGCGCAACCAAGAACATCACGATCACACCTTATAACAGCAGCTTTTCGATAAATTCTCCGGACACCGCTTGCCCGAATCAAAGTCTCATCTTCACCAATACGAGTTCTCCAAGGCCTTCAACATTTTCGTGGGATTTTGGTGATAGCACAAGTATTTCTGCCGAACAGCCCTCGAAATCATATTCAACCGCGGGGACTTATGTTGTCACCCTGTTGAATGATTTTAAGAATTGTAAAGACACCGTTCAAAAGACCATCACCATCTCCAATCATATTCCAACCGATTTTACGGCCACTGATAACGCAGGATGTAAGGTTCCGCACGACGTTACTTTTCAATCCACAACGCCCGCCAACCAGGTGGCCCATTACCACTGGGACTTTGGCGACGGCACCTTCGCAGACGATGTTGCCACGCCGACGCATACCTATAGCGCACTGGGCGGCTATGATGTAACGCTTACGATCACAACTGTTGGCGGTTGTGAGGCGACAATGACCAAACCCAAATTCGTGCAGATCGCGCCAGGCAGTCTCTCCATTACCGGCATACCGGCCTTTGGTTGTGTACCCTTTCCCTTCTCGCCGTCTGCCATCTCAACAACGCCTGACCCGATTGTTCAATATCAATGGACATTTGGAGATGGTGGAACCAGCAATCAGCCACTGCCCACGCATACGTATGGGTCGGTTGGTACGTACGACGTGGGGCTCACCGTACAAACCAAATCAGGATGCACGCTGACCACAAATGTGCCGAAGACCGTTCATGTAGGCAACCTTCCGGGCACCATCGATTTCACGTCCTCAACACCTACACCTTGCGCCACAGGCGGAGTGCAGTTCAATGCAACGTCCTCGCCGCCGGTAACCGATTATCTATGGGACTTCGGTGATGGTACACCGGTAGTAGATGGAGCGAATCCACTGCACAATTTTTCTGACACGGGATTCTTTACTGTGACTTTAATTGCCAGAGATAACGGCTGTCCTAAAACAGTCATAAAGAATAATTTTGTTCACGTGCTGCCACCCCTGGCCAGGTTCACACACGCAGTTACCAATTGCGCGGATCCGCGCGACATCAGCTTTACGAATACTTCGAAGGTAAACCCCGCGCTGGGAGCAGTCACCTATCAGTGGCAATTCGGTGATCCCGCGAACAGCACATCAAGTGCTGCAAATCCAATCTTTCATTATCCTGATACGGGTAAATATGTTGTGAAACTAACGGTGACCAACGGGGCCTGCAGCCATACCTTTTTCGACACCCTTCGCGTTTCACTACCGCAAGCGAATTTTACGGTTTCTAAAGCCGCCATCTGCAAATTTGAAAAAATCATGTTGACGGCTACGGTAGATACCAGCAAGATCAGCACCTATAACTGGTCATTCAATGGTGGTCCCCAGATCAGCAGGCCTTATCAGTTCGACACGAGTTTTGCTCCAACAGGCGCTTATAGCGTTACACTCAATGCAATTGACAAGAATGGCTGTCTGGCATCTTCCACGAAGAACGCCTTTACAGTAAGCGGCCCTGCAGCAAAAATCGGATCGAACGTACCCGGAGGTTGCAGCAACACAACCGTCACATTCCTGGATTCTTCCACTTCGCCCATACCACTCAAACAATGGACCTGGAATTTTGGCGATACCAGCGCAACACAAACCTTTACTGCGCCACCTTTCAACCACACTTATTCCAAACTCGGAGTTTATGCAGTAAGGGTTACGATTACTGACAACAACGGATGTACGGATACGGCAACGCTGCGTACGCCAATTAGTATCACTAAACCCAAAGCCGGTTTCAAAGCCGACTTCAACACGTTCTGTCCGGGTGTGGATTTCCAATTCATCGACACTTCATCCGGCACGAATTTGCAGTATATATGGGATTTTGGTGACGGTAGTAAATCAACCCAGAGTAATCCGAAGCATACGTATAGCGGAACAGATGTGAGCTACCCGGTAAAACTCCACGTGGTCGACAATGTGGGTTGTGCAGATTCCGCGACCGTACAAAATTTTGTGCATATCCTAAAGCCTAAAGCCGCGTTCACATTCAAGGACACGTCTTCTATTTGTAATCTGCTCGAAACTTCGTTCACTTTCGGGGCAAAGGACTACAGCGATTTTTATTGGGATTTTGGCGACAGTACGCAGTCGATATCGATGAACCCGCAACATTTTTACAATGCATTCGGACAATATACCGCAACGCTCTATGCAATCGGCAACGGCGGTTGTTATGATTCTGCACAAAAGGTTGTCAATCTTTACAACCCAACCACGAACACGCAGGTGACTTACAGCCCACTCTCTGCCTGCAACGAACTGACGGTTGATTTCAACATCGTGCAGCCGCCGAATACAACATTCAGTTTTTACTTCGGGGAAGGAAACTGGGATTCCACACAAAACACCGTGTTACATCACCTCTATAATAGGCCGGGATATTACCAACCTATTGTATTGTTGAAAGACCAATACGACTGCCAGGCCGCAGTCGCCGGCAACAGCGGAGAAATTGCAGTACTGGGTGCTCTTCCTTTTTTCAATATCGACAAGAAGAAATTTTGCGATACCGCATTTGTCAATATTTCAAACTTCACCATCTTTAATGATCCGGTGGTTTCACAAGTTTGGAATTTTGGCGACAGTACCACTTCAACCGACAAGGATCCTGCACCGCACAGTTACAATCAATCCGGTCTTTACCTGGTATCGCTTACAGTGCAAACCGCGACCGGCTGTGTAAATACCCGCACAGATTCTGTGTTTGTTTACAGGACCCCGGATCCTTCGATTTTATCGCCAGATGAGATTTGTGTTGATGCCCAGGTAGCCATCAATGGTATACTCGCGCAACCGGATACTGCGATCAGCTGGATCTGGACCTTTGGCGACAGCAGGGGTTCAACAACCCAGAACAATATGGTTGCTTATAACACAGTGGGCAATTATACACTGAACGTTGAAGCCGCCAACCTTTTAGGCTGCAAAGGCGCTGCGACCAAACCCATTATCGTACATCCCAATCCAACTATACAAACGAAAAATGTGACCATTCCGCTGAAGGGCTCGGTGCTATTGCCGGTTAGCTACAGCGGCGGCGTGACCACTTTTACCTGGCAGCCTCCCGCCGGATTGAGTTGCACCGATTGCGCGGTGCCAATAGCTACTCCACAGTCATCTACCACCTACAACGTTTCGGTGATCGATAGCAATTCCTGCGTGGCTAATGCCGACCTGACCGTATCTGTGGTTTGTACCAACAACAATTACTTCGTTCCAAATACCTTCTCACCAAATGGAGATGGTATGAATGATGTTTTCTATCCGCGAGGAAATGCGCTCACAAGAATTGCTCACATGCAAATCTTCAACAGGTGGGGACAGTTGATTTTCGACAGAAGAAATTTCTCAGCCAATGACGCATCAATGGGTTGGGATGGAAAAGTAAACGGACAATTGGCACCACAGGATGTATATGTGTTTATCGTAGACTTTATTTGCGAGAATTCGCAAATTGTACCGTACAAAGGAAATGTGGCCCTGATCAGATAATGAGAAATGAACGTACCCAAATTGCAAATGCATAAGCAGGCACCGATGAAAAGAAATGAAGTATTGGTAAATCGGGGATGCGGCAACATTGGCCAGGAAGCGTTGCCCGGCATGTCCATTAAAAGACTGCTGGGAGCGATCGCCCTGCTGCTTGGACTGAATTCAAGCGCGCAGGATTTGCATTTTTCCCAGTTTTTTGAGGCACCCTTGCTTCGGAATCCATCACTCGCCGGAATTTTTGCAGGAGATTTTCGCGCACAAATGGTTTACAGGAACCAATGGGCGAGCGTAACCACACCTTATCAAACGGCTTCGCTGAATTCTGAATATAAATTCCCGGTGGGCAGGGGAAATGATTTCATGACCGCAGGACTCCAGATACTTTGGGACAAGGCTGGCACGATTGCATTGAGTACAACCCACCTCCTACCTGCGATTAACTACCATAAATCGCTTTCGGATGAGCATAACAGTTACCTCTCTCTCGGATTTATGGGTGGACTGGTTCAACGTACTCTGGATCGTTCTAAGTTAACAACGAACAATCAGTTTGACGGTTTCGCTTACAACGGTTCGCTTCCTGACGGCGAAAATTTTGTCAACAACTACACGTTCTTTGACGCAAGCGTAGGCATGAGTTACAACGCTTCCTTCGGTCCGAAAGAAGAGAATAATTATTTCCTTGGTGTTGCCTATCATCACTTCAACAAGCCCATTAATTCATTTTATCAGACCCTGAACCACATTCCGAAATGGGTTGTGTCCGGCGGATTGAAACTTAATGTCAGTGATCTGTCCTATATGACCATCCAGGGCGATTATTCCAGGCAGGGGCCTTTCAGGGAAATCATTGCCGGAGCCATGTATTCTTACAAGCTGGATGATGATGAGAAACCACAATATGTGATTCATGGTGGCGCGTACCTGCGTTGGGATGACGCATTCATACCCGTTGTGAAACTGGATTATCTGCCATTTTCCATTGCTTTCAGTTATGATGTGAATGTAAGTCAGCTGAGAACCGGAAGCCAGGGTCGCGGAGGATTTGAATTTTCGGTAACTTATATTACCTTCTTCGACCGCGATAATAGCACGCGCGATAAGGTGAGGTGTCCGAAATTTTAATTCCGCCAACCGGCAGGCAGGCTGCCAACCGCCATCTAATCTCTACCTTTGCCTCCTATGCCAATACAACTCGGCCAACAAGCACCCGATTTTACACTTTACGATTCTGAGAAAAAGCAACATTCCCTTCACGAATACCGTGGATCCAACGTGCTGATCCTTTTCTTCCCCCTCGCCTTTACCAGTACCTGCACAAAGGAACTTTGTTCAGTAAGGGACAACATTTCATTTTACAATAACAGTAACGCACAGGTGCTCGGTATTTCGGTCGACTCTGTATATACACTGGCAAAATACAAGGCAGAACAGGGACTGAACTTTACTCTATTGAGTGATTTCAATAAGGAGGTCAGTGCCCTGTATGGCAGCCTTTATGAAACCTTCGGACTGGGTATGAAAGGTGTAAGCAAAAGATCTGCATTTGTAATTGATAAAGAAGGAGTTATACAATATGCAGAGGTGCTTGAAAACGCAGGCGAAGTACCTGATTTTGCCGCTATAGAGGCGGCGCTAAGTTCAGCCACTAAAACCTAATATTCTGGAAATCAAGGGGTATTTACAATAAATTTAGATGAAACACCGTTCAATAAAATGCTAAATTCCTTGCAGGCTAGGAAAAGCCTTAGTATTTTGTAAGGCGATATCCTAAATTTGATGTAAATGAAAAGCTTTACGCTAACGCTTCTTATTGGTCTGGTATTCACACTCTCTGCCAAAGGGCAGTCCAGGGTGCAGCCGGACTTTCAGGAGAGTGCAGCAAAGTTGATCAAATTCTACCCCAACCCTGCGACCTCCATTATCAATTTTGAACTCCAAAAAGACAATTCCGATAAGAGCTTCAGTTTCCAGATCTATAATTTCATCGGAAAGAAAGTATATGAATCCCAAAATATTAGTCAGAAGACCCAGATCAACCTGACGGATTTCAATATGGGAGTTTACATCTTCCAACTCAAGGACAGGACCGGGAAGGTCCTGGAGTCTGGAAAATTCCAGGTATCCAAATAATCACCATTATTCGACTTGCAGGACTACGAATTTTAGGTAGTGTGTATTTTCCAGTCCCCATACAATGGGATGATCTGGCGATTGCGATTGAAAGCAAAGCTCCCTGATTCTTCTCCTTGCGTCCTTCGCAGCGTGCCTCAGCGTATCCAGGAACAATTCAGGAGAGACCAGGCTTGTACATGAAGAGGTAACGAGAAAGCCACCTGGCTTCAGGAGTTTCATTCCTCGCAAATTAATTTCCTTATAGCCGGCAATTGCTTTCGTGATTTGTTCCCTGCTCTTGGTGAAAGCCGGCGGATCCAGCATCACCACATCCCATTTACGATTGTCTTTCGACCACTGCTTCAACAGATCAAATGCGTTCACACATTCAAAACTTACGACTTTGTCCAGGTCATTCAATGCAGCATTTCTTCGGGCCATATTCACCGCATTTTCTGAAATGTCCAGACCCAGCACGGACTTCGCGCCATAATGCGCCGCATGCAATTCAAAAGTACCTGTGTAACTGAACGCACCGAGGACGTCGGCGTCTTTCACCAGTTTTGAAATATACCTTCGGTTATCCTGCTGGTCAAGGAAATAACCTGTCTTCTGTCCGTTCAAAAGATCCACGTAAAATTTGATCTCATTTTCCCTGATCACAATTTCCGTTTCAAATGGCTCAGTCAGGAATCCTTTGCGCTGATCCATTCCTTCCAACTCTCTTACAGGAACGTCATTTCTTTCGAGGATGCCTTTCGGAGAAAAAATCCTCCCGAGGGCTTTCACAATCGCCGGCTTCCAATTATCAATTCCCAATGCGAGTGTCTGAAGAACGAAATAATCATTGAATTTGTCGATGATGAGTTGTGGCAGTTCATCGGCTTCTCCAAATACAAGCCGGCAATTTTCAGTGTACCCGATTCGCTTCCGGTATTCCCAGGCTTCAGAAATTCGATTGAAAAAAAATGATTCGTTGATCTCTTCGTCTTTTTTTCGCGTGAGTAAACGAACGATGATCTGTGATCGTGAATTATAGTACCCCCTCCCCAGGAATTTCTGATTGCCACCAAAAACCTCCACGATGGTGCCGTTTTCAGGGCTGCCCTCAACACGGTCGAGCTCATTCGCAAATATCCAGGGATGACCATCAGCAATACGTGTGCTGATATTCTTCCGCAGAAAAACTTTCGCCATCTGATAAAGTTAGCCTATCCCTGATATTCAGGTGCGCGTTTGTGCACATCTATTTTGGTTAATTGGATTGGTATTCTGTCAACAATTCTTATTTTTAAGAAAATATCATTGTATGAGAATCCTTTACAAGTCATTTGTTACTCTTAGCATAGCTTCTCTATCTATTTTGATGCTTGCTTCCTGTGGTGCGTCACGGCATAACGATGGATTCAGTTACCGTACCAATGGTGCAGGTCTTGATATGAGTGCGGGCGACAAACCCAAACCTGCTGCGAATACTGCACAGGAATCTCAACAAACGATTGCCCCATCATCAACCGAAGCCGTTGATGCGCTGGCTAACAACAGTCAGCTTTCTTCGGACGATCAGCAAAAGCTGACGAGTCTCACCGAAATGGTAAAAACGGAATACAGGAAACAGGAAGCGATTCGTAAGTCCACCGGAAATACCGCTCCTGTTACAGCAGGTGAGCTGGTTAAAAATGTTGGGCAGCAATTAGCCGTAAGCGGTAGCAAAACTGAAACCAATACAAAAAAGCTAACCGCGCTTGACAAGCTGGCCAAGAAGGCGGACAACCTCAGTAAGAAATACTCCGAGGATAGCTTTCTTGGATCAGGAACAACACTGCTCTTTGCAGTTATCGCCCTGGCGGGGCTGGTGCTGGGAATATTTGTGACCTGGTTCGGTTGGGTAGTATTTGCTGTATTTGGCGCCCTTTGGCTCTTCCGCAAACTATCATAACAAATCTTAGCTAATAATGGACAAATGACCGTTAGACCAAGGTTTAACGGTCATTTTGGCTTAATAAGGTCGATTGGCTTAAGATTTGACACCTTATTTTTGCCTTAAAATTCCAAAGAATACATGCAAAAGAAACACCATAATACATCTGATAACCAAGACATTAACACCAACGGCGGATTGGGCGACCTGAATACAGATGAGAATATGGCAGGAACTTTCCACCTGAATGAAAGCGTGGAAGAGGAAACTGACCTTGAAAAACTGAGAGCAGAGCTGGATGAACAAAAGGATAAGTACCTCCGCCTTTATGCAGATTTCGACAATTACAAGAGAAGAAACGCGAAAGAAAGACTGGAACTGACCCAAACGGCAGGCAAAGAAGTCATTGGCTCGCTACTCCAGGCACTTGACGACTGCGACCGGGCCGAAAAACAGATGAACAACAGCGACGACATTCAATCGATCCGTGAAGGCGTACAACTCGTATTTGCTAAGCTGAGGAACACCCTTCAGGCGCGCGGACTCAGGCCGATGGAAAGCATCGGGAAACCATTCAACCCGGACCTTCATGAGGCCATTACGGAGATTCCCGCTCCCACCCCCGAAGCCAAAGGGTTGGTCCTGGACGAAATTGAAAAAGGTTACTATCTCAACGACAAGATCATTCGCTTTGCCAAAGTCGTAGTTGGTAAGTAACTGAAGAAAAGAAGTTTGTTTCACCAAAATGAAGAAGTCATAAAACCTGTCCATGGCCAAAAGAGATTATTACGAAATCCTGGGATTAAACAAAAGCGCTTCATCCGACGAGATCAAAAAAGCCTATCGCAAGGTTGCAATGCAACATCACCCTGACAGAAATCCTGGTGACAAGGCGGCGGAAGAAAAATTCAAAGAAGCAGCTGAAGCTTACGAAGTGTTGAGCGATGGCGACAAGCGCTCACAATACGATCGTTTCGGGCATGCCGGCCTCAGCGGCAATGGTCGTGGATTTGGTGGCCATGGAATGAACATGGAAGACATCTTCAGCCAGTTCGGCGATATTTTCGGCGATGATATTTTCGGAAGTTTTTTTGGCGGCGGAGGCCGGCAAGCAGGTAGCCGTGGCCGTGGTATTCGCGGTTCCAATCTTCGGATCAAGATCAAATTGAATTACGAAGAGATCGCAAAGGGAGCCAGCAAAACGGTTAAGGTTAAAAAATATGTGGTCTGCAATTCCTGCCATGGCAGCGGTGCAAAGGATAAAAGTTCCATCCAAACCTGCGGCACTTGTGGCGGTAACGGTCAGGTGAGAAAAGTATCAAATACTTTCCTCGGACAGATGCAAACTGTAACGACCTGCCCTGCCTGCAACGGTGAAGGAACAACCATCACCAACAAATGTGTGCAGTGCAAAGGTGAAGGAAGAATATACGGTGAAGAGACGGTCACGCTTGATATTCCGGCTGGTGTTCAGGAGGGTATGCAGTTGAGCCTGGGTGGAAAAGGAAACGCAGGCGAAAGAGGAGGTCCCGCAGGTGATTTGATCATCCTGATTGAAGAGGAATCACATCCACAACTTCAGCGCGACGGATTGAATGTTGCGCTTGATCTTCATATCTCATTTCCCGATGCTGTTTTCGGAACTCAATTGGAAGTTCCAACCATAGATGGCAAAGCAAAAATTAAGATTCCGCCGGGCACACAAAGCGGCAAGATTTTCCGGCTAAAAGGCAAAGGTTTCCCCGGCGTCAATTCTTATGAAAGGGGAGATCAGCTGATTCACGTGAATGTTTGGACTCCGCAACACCTGAGTCATGAAGAGAAGGAGGCCATTGAAAAAATGCAGGATTCTCCGAATTTCCAACCCAAGCCGGAAAAATCAGAAAAGAGCTTTTTTGATAAAGTAAGGGAAATGTTTGGGTAGCCCTATTCACCTTTCTTCTTCTTCTTACCCATGCCGGTGTACACTTTCCTGGCCTTCGTAACGAGATCATAGAATTCCCGTTCAAGCGGATCAGTTTCATCGATGGAATTCTTCGCTATGAGCAGGAGATCATCCCAGCTTGCCTTCTTCATGTATTTGCATTCTCTCAGTAGACTGCCGAACATGGCAACAGAAGTAGCGAAACGGATGTAGGGCTCCTCTTCGTCGAACTCCTGGAACTGGAAAGGACAATTGTAGCTGAAGTATTTCGAATCTTTTTTGCCCGGCAGCCGATAGTGCAGGTTCACCGTCGCAATACTTTTGTCCTTCAGGCTTTCGTCCTTGAGATTGATATTTCGATTGGAAGGCACGATCTCAAATATGGCCATCAGAGAGTGCCCCGATCCAACCTCACCACCATCCAGGTTCAGAGAGGTATCAGCAAGTGCACTTCGTTTGTTGTCGAAACCAATCAACCTGTATTCACTAACGAGGTTTGGATCGAAGGTAACGTTCATGTATACATCATCGGCCACCGCATAAAGCGTTTGCGTCAATTCTTTCACCAATACTTTTTCTGCTTCCTTCTCATCATCGAGATAGGCAAAATTTCCGTTCCCTTTTTTTGCCAGTACTTCAATCTTTGAGTCTTTGTAATTACCCATTCCAACACCCAGGCAGGTGAGGTAGATGCCGGTTTGCTTCATTTTTACAATCAGGTCTTCCAATTCCTGTTCACTGGTTTGCCCGATGTTGAAGTCTCCATCGGTGGCGATGATCACGCGATTGTTGCCGCCCTTAATGAATTTACTTTGGGCCAAACGATATGCCTGCCTGATACCCGCTTCGCCAGGTGTGAATCCTGCGGGATTAAGGTTTTCGATGGCCTCAATGATTTTCTGCTTTTCATTGCCCGCAGTAGGTTGGAGCATTACGCCAACAACGCCACCATATACAACGATGGACACTGTATCGATCGGCCTCAGGTTCTCTACCAGTTTTTGAAATGCCGCCTTCAACAAGGGAAGGCGATTCGGCATATCCATAGATCCTGATACATCAATCAGAAATACGAGGTTAGAAGGTGGAATTTTATCAAGGTTGATTTTTTTGGAATTGACCTGCAAAAACAAAAGTTGGTTCTGGTCATTCCAGGGACAACCGGTGAGATGAGAGTGTGCTTCGAACAGGCTGTCAGATTTTGGCGTTGTGTAGTTCAGGTTGAAATAATTCAACATCTCCTCTATCCTCACCGCGTCGAAGGGAACAACGCTGTTCATATTGATGAATCGCCTGACGTTGCTGTAGGAAGCGCGATCGATATTCAATGTCAGACCTGTAACCGGAAATCGATCTGCTTTCAAAAATTCATTCGGAACAATACCGTTATAGGTTTCGTCCATAACAGAATTGTTTCTTTCCACCGTGCTTCCGAAATTCCGGGTAAGTGAAATGAGGTGCTTTCTCTGGAGACTTGCCGTGAAGGGCGACATCTTCAGCACCACATTGAGGTATTGCGTTGTTTTTATTTTGACCGAATACGGTTCATAACCATCAATCGTAAAGCTAAGGCTGTCGGTCTCTTTTGCAGTAAGGATGCCGAAGGCTCCGCCTATGCCCGATGCGTAAGGAAGGCCGGTGGAATGAAGGATGATTTTTACGTTTTGGAGCGGGGTATTTTTCTCATCCTTCACTTCGCCCCTGATGTAATACTGGGCAGTGAGAGCAATAGGTATATTGAGAATCAATAATATGAGAACCAGTTTTCTCACCAGGGCAAAGCATTTGATTTTTAACCGAAAATTGGATTGACCAGCATACAAGATGCTATAACGTCAAAATTAGTAAAAACTTATGTTTCAACCAGTTGAAAGATTGCCGGATTATTCCTGCCATGTCCGTCGTAATCCAGTCCATAACCAACCACAAACTTATCTGGCACGGTAAAACCGAGGTAGTGAATTTCAATTGGAAAAATGGTTGCCAGCGGCTTATGCAGGAGCGCGGCGATCTTCAAAGAGGCGGGTTGTTGATGTTCAAGCTTGGGTAAGAACTGACTGAGCGTTCTACCCGTGTCAATGATGTCTTCCAGTATGATGACGTGTCGTTGGTAAATGTCCATATCAAGACCAATGGAACTGATCACATTGCCGGTAGAATTGGTGCCTTTGTAAGAGGCAAGCCTGATAAAACAAATCTCAGCCGGTATTTTTAATTTCCTGAACAGGTCAGCAGCGAAAATAAATGAACCATTCAGGATGGCGATGAAGATTGGATTCTTATCGGCATAGTCACGTTCAAGGCTATGCGCAATAGCGTCCACTTTCTCCTGGATGTCGTTGGCCGACAAATAAGGTGCGAAAGTCTTGTCGTGGACGCGAATGGTTTCCATTATTGATTTTTGTAGATGATCAATTCCTGCCCGATTTTCAGATCATCCGTTCTGAGGCTGTTCCATTCCCTGATTTGTTCCAACTTCACGTCATATTTTTTGGCAATGCTGTAAAGTGTTTCGCGTATTTGCACCACATGTTTTTGAACCTGTTGCGCCGCTTCCCGCGGGGCCACTACATCTTTTCTTGGCGGAAGTTCAGAAACCAGCACCGGCCTGGCATCTGCAGTTGACTTGAGAAATATGCGTTCGCCCGGGGCAGGTTCCATTTCAGGTTCAAGCAAGTTATATTTCATCAGGCTATTTAGTCTCACCGCCTCTTTCTGTGAAATATCGTAGAGGCTCTCTCCCTCTTCCACAATATGAAAATCATTTTCACCGTGTTTGCGTTTACGTTGCAGGTAAATCAGCTGATCCCTTTCCAATACGTTTAGATTTTCCTCGAGGTCATTAAAATCAACCAGGTGTTTCAGGCGAACGTCAAATTGATCCGAAATCGCAAGTAAAGAAGTGCCCTGCTTTGCGTATATCACTTTCGTATCATTGATCCGGAATTCACCTTCAGGATAATTGACCGGTTTCGCAGGTTGACCTGCCTCCGGACCGGATCTGCTGTCAATATTGTTGAGTACTGCTGGGCTCTTAGGCTCAACGGAGCCGGTTGTGGTTTGCGCTGCAGATTGCGTGGAATTTTCATTCCTCCCCGAGTTTTTCGCAAGCGGTCCATTGTTCGTAATCTGCTTCTTGCCAAGTGCAACAAGCGTATAGATCTGCAGATCATAATCTTCAATGTACCTGATGAGTTGTTGCGAATACTTTGGATTGGTAGCATACCCGGCCTTCTTAAGTCCCCACGCCCAACCCTTATAATCCTCCGGATCCAGGCTAAAGAGTGATTCATACCTGGTACTGGCTCTCAGGAAATCTGAATGGTCGCGGTAGGATTCTTCAGCAGTTGGATATTTCCTGAAGCATTCACTCCGCAGGTCATCATCGTGATAGACCCGCTCACCCTTCCAATAATCTTTGCACTTGATTCCGAAATGATTGTTGGATTTTTTCACCAGGTCACTGGTCCCTGCTTCAGTCTCCAGAATACCCTGTGCAAGTGTGATGGAAGCAGGAACGCCCGTGCGTTGCTCTTCCCTGATGGCCAGGTCGCGATAGGTATTGACGTACGTCACGATCGCAGGATTTTGTGACAAAGCCCTATTCGCAAACATAATAAGCATTCCGAGTATCAATAACCAGGTCTTCATGAGTTCAGCATCATTTATTTTTTTCGAATCACCAACAGCCCATCCCTAACGGTCAACATCACTTGCTCCACGCGCAAGTCGGATTTTATGTGTTCGTTAAAAGCGTGAATGGCTATCGCATTTTTCCCACTTACCGCCGCATCCAAAACCTGCCCGTGAAAAAAAACATTATCGGCAATGATCCATGCGCCCTTCCTGAGCAGCGGAAGCACAGCTTCGTAATAGTTTATGTAGTTTGGTTTGTCGGCATCAATAAAAACCAAATCCCAGCTTTTTTGAAGGCCGGGAATCAATTGCAGCGCATCGCCTTCGTGCACAAATATCTGCTCCTTCCAGGGACTCCTTTCAAAATAACTTTTTGAAAGCTTTACGTCGTCAGGATTTTTCTCCAGTGTATGCAACTCACCGCCTGGTTTCAACCCTTCAGCGAGGCATAAAGCACTATAACCCGTAAAGGTCCCGATTTCCAGGATACAGGTTGGAGAAATCATCCTGCTCAATGCAGCGAGCAGCCTGCCCTGAACCTGCCCGCTTAACATATGTGGCTGGGCATGATGGGCATAGGTGAAATCAGAAATTTCCTTTAGCAATTCATTTTCTGCACTTGTAATTTTTTCTGAATATTCCTGGGCTAAAGGAAGGATGATTTCCAATCAATAAATTTTTGCAAAATTAGCGCCAAATGAACAAAGGGCAATGGCAAAGGGCAAAGGATTGATATGAAACCCTTTGTCCCCCGCCAAAGCCCTGATGGAAATTAGAAATTAGGTGCCAGCGCCCTTGTGCGGTAATATTCAAGCATATGGCTTACCACCTCGTCTGCGGTGTCGGCCATTTCAAAAAGGGCGAGATCTTCCGGACTGATATTCCCTTCCGTTAACATTGTATCCTCCATCCAGCTCAGTAAACCGGACCAATATTTTCTTCCTACCAACACCATTGGCATTTGTTTGAACTTGGCGGTCTGGATCAGCGTCGCCACTTCGAAGAACTCATCCAGGGTGCCAAATCCGCCGGGCATCATGATAAAGCCCTGGGAGTACTTCATGAACATTACTTTTCGGACAAAGAAGTAGTCGAAATTGAGCAACTTGTCTTTATCAATAAACGAATTGGGTCTTTGTTCGAAAGGAAGCTCGATGTTCAGTCCGGTACTCTTGCCTCCGGCCATTTGAGCGCCTTTATTAGCCGCTTCCATGATGCCGGGACCACCGCCTGTGATAATACCAAAGCCCTCTTCACTAAGGCGACGAGCGATATCAACGGTGAGCTTGTAAAATTTGTTTGAGGGATCAGTTCGGGCGGAACCAAATATGGAAATGCAGGGACCAATCTTGGCCAGGGCTTCAAAGCCATCTACAAATTCCGCCATAATTTTAAAGATCTGCCAACTGCTGTGGGCCTGGCTTTCCTGCCAATGCCTCTCTTTCAGCACTTTAATCGTTCCGTTCATGTAATTTTCAATTTGGGTTTTCAAGTCGTTGGATGTAGCTGCGATCAGCTTTCTGATCCGGAGCAGCATATAGACAATAAAGCCACCGCACTCTAGCAGTGGCTGTTCCGTTTCTTAATAACGATGAATTTCGAATTTTAGTTTGCAGGAGGATATCTTCTTTGGGAAATCATTAACAACCCCAAATAGGTGAAAAGGCCGTTGATCAGCAACAATTCCAGACCGAAACGGAAACTGCCCAAACGCCCGGCCAGCTGAACATTGAGGGCATAGCAAAGCGCCGGTGCCAACACGCAAACGAGCGGGACCCATTTTTCTTTCAGACTCCTGCGGGTGAGTATTCCAAATGCAAATAGTCCGAGCAGGGGACCATAAGTATAACTCGCAACGCGAAGCAGAAATGAAATGATGGATTTATTGTCAACGATCTTAAAAATGATCACCGCGATAAGGAATACAACGGCGAAGGCAAGGTGAACGGTCATGCGTATTCGCTTTCTCTGTTTCTCATCCAGGTCATTTCTTCGCTTGATTCCCAAAATATCAATGCAAAAAGAAGAAGTGAGGGCGGTGATGGCTCCATCAGCGCTTGGGAAAAGTGCCGATATCAACCCGATGATGAACATGATACCAATTGCAGGAGGCAGCCACTGGAGTGCAACGGTTGGAAACAAGTCATCACCCGTTGCCTTGATGCCATTGCTGGCTGCAAAGAGATAAAGCAATCCGCCAAGAAATAGGAAAATAAAATTTACAAGTACCAGTATGAAACTGAAGGTGATCATGTTCTTCTGCGAATCCTTCAGATTGCTGACACTAATATTTTTCTGCATCATTTCCTGGTCGAGACCCGTCATCGTCACCGTCACGAAGGCACCCCCGATGATTTGTTTGAGAAAGAAGCGCGAATCGTTCATGTCCGTTATGAAAATTCGCGTGTAATTCAATTCTCCAAGAGTATGAAGCGCGGAGCCAAATGAAAGTGAAAGCTGCGACAAGATATATATCACGCACACCACCAGCGAAAGCAACATAAATGTGGTTTGCAGCGTATCTGTCCACACGATGGTTTTTACGCCTCCCTCGAATGTATAAAGGAGAATCATCAGCAGAATGATGAATGCGGTCACGCCGAAAGGAATATGCAAGGCGTCAAGCACAAAGATCTGGAGCACGTTGATGACCAGGTAAAGTCTCAACGTAGCCCCCATCACCCTTGACAAAATAAAAAATAACGCACCGGTTTTATAAGAGATGGTGCCGAAGCGATTCAGCAGGTAATTGTAGATGGAAGTGAGGTTAAGCCGGTAATACAGCGGCAACAATACATACGCGATGATGAAATAACCAATGAGGTAACCAATGACCACCTGGAAATATGAAAATAAATCCGTTTTTACTGTTCCAGGTACGGAAATGAAAGTAACGCCACTCAGTGAGGTACCTATCATTCCGAAAGCAACCAGCCACCATTTGGAATTCTTGTTACCGATGAAGAAAGTTTCGTTGTCAGAGTGCCGGGATGTTTTGAATGCGACACCCATCAGAATGAGAAAATATCCAATCACAAAACTAAAAACGAGCCATGGCGACATATACGGATGCGTAGTTTATGTTCGTGAGTTTTGAAGGTAGGAAAACAAAATGTATTTTGAGGCACTTATCCTTTGTCGTCATGCAAACCAAATCTCTCGCAGTCTTTTGTGGCTCGAAGTCCGGAAAAAATCCGGCATATGAAAAACACGCTGGTGAACTGGGATCATTGATTGCCGCTTGTGGAATTCAACTGATTTATGGTGGCGGTAATATGGGCATCATGAGTGCTGTTGCAAATGCAGTGCTTTCGAAAGGCGGAAAAGTAACGGGAGTCATTCCAAAAGTGCTCATCGAATGGGAGCACAAACATGAAGGCCTGACCGAACTTGTGATTTCAGAAAACATGCACACCCGGAAGAAGATGATGTATGAATTGAGTGATGCAGCAGTAATTCTTCCAGGCGGCTATGGAACGCTCGATGAACTTTTTGAGATGCTTACCTGGAACCAGCTCAACATCCACAACAAAAAAATTTACCTGCTTAATTCAGAAGGTTATTATAATCATCTCGTCTTTCACCTGCGCCAAATGGAGAGGGAAGGATTCCTGTATGATCCCTTTGACCAGCGCGTGAGGATATGCACTACGCCCTCAGAAGTGATCAATCAGTTACCTTAGAATGAATAGCCGAAGTTGAGAAACATGCCATTGCCATAGGGCGAACGGGGATCCTGGACAAGGTCATAACTTACGCCTACCAGGAACGCACCACGTTGTCCGGTTGGAATAGCAACGCCACCACCTACCAACACAGAAGGCACGAATCCGTTGAATTTATCACTGGGATAGCCGTTGCTATATTCACGCGTCCACCATGTATAATTGTATTCGGGTTGCACTTGCAGGTATAGGAACCTCACCGGGAAGGCCCTTGCAAACAAGGCCAGGCCGGTGTATCCTGACTTGTCCTTATACAGCGTATTTCCGTAAGCATCGTCGTACCGTAAACTGGAGTAGATGAGATTTACGCCTAATCCCGCGGCAAAATATTTATTGAACTGGTATCCCACCTGAGGTGACACGTTGATGAAGGTGTAACTGCCGAAGGAAGCGCCGAAATTACCGCCAAAGAATAATTTAGATTTATCGAATCCTTTTGTCTGGGGCTCTTCATCCTGGGCTTTCGCCAATTGAAAGAGGCAGCTAAACACAGCTAAGAGCACGATGCACCTGATATTTTTCATAAGTCAAAAATTTTTCCGGCGTTGAGAATATTGTTGGGATCAAATATTTTTTTGATTTCCTTCATCAGTCTTAGTTGTACCGGGTCAAAAATAATGTCCATATAACTTTTCTGAATCAAACCCACACCATGCTCACCACTGATGGTTCCTCCCAATTTCTTCACTTCAACAAACAAGGCGCGCAGGATCGTTGTCATTTCCTCATCGCCATAACTGTTGGGTTTGCCGGGCTTGCGGATGCGGATGTGCAGGTTGCCGTCGCCAGCATGGCCATAACAAACTGCATGAAATCCATATGCCTTGCCCAGGGATTTAACGGTTTTGATGAGCGCTGGCAATTCAGCACGAGGCACCACGGTGTCCTCTTCAATGGTGTAGCCTTCGATCTTGACTGCTTCGGCTACTCTTCTCCGTAATTTCCACAATTCGGCTTTTTGTTGCGCATCATCGGCGAAATAAATTTCTCCTGCATCATAGGTAGCCAGAACTTCAGCTATGGCTTCCATTTCCTGCTGCAGGGTTTCCAAATGGTTACCGTCCACTTCCACCAGCAAATGGGCTGCTGTGCCCGGCGTGACAGGAACGGCACTACCCTGCACAAATCGACTGACAATTTCCAGGGCATCAATTTCAACCAGTTCCATGGCGCTGGGCGTAAAACCAGCGCGGAAAATTGCGCTGACGGCCTCCCCTGCTTTTTCCAGCGATTGAAAAGGAACCAGCATCAATAGGTCGTATTTCGGAAGCGGGATCAGACGTAGTACAATTTTCGTAACGATGCCCAATGTACCTTCACTCCCCACGATGAGCTGAGTGAGATTGTACCCGGTAGAATTCTTCAGCACATTCGCTCCGGTCCAGATGATTTCACCGGTGGGTAAAACAATTTCCAAATTCAACACATAATCCTTTACCACGCCATACTTGACAGCCTTGGGGCCGCCACTGTTAGCAGAAATATTCCCCCCAATAAAACAGGAGCCACGGCTACTTGGATCCGGCGGATAGAACAGTCCCCTGGCTTTTACGGCGTCTTGTAAGACTTCAGTAATGACACCGGGTTCTGTTGTAACCTGGAGATTTCTTTCGTCGATATCAAGAATAGAATTGAATCTCTCCATCGAAATGAGCACGCCGCCCATTTGCGGCAAGGCTGCGCCCGCTAAACCCGTGCCCGCACCCCGTGGTGTGACCGGAATGCGATTCCGGTTGCAAATTTTCATGACCTCCGAAATTTCCTGTGTTGTGCGCGGTTTGATCACGACATCGGGAAGGAAGAACAGGTCCTCCGTTTGGTCATGTGCGTAAGTGGACTTCCGCTCTTCATCTTCCAACACAAAGGGTTCTCCTGCAATTTCCCTGAACTGCCTGAGAACTTCTGCGCTCAGCTTCGCTCCGGCCTTGGCTAATTCCATACTTGTAAAATTCGTAAAACCCCGCCAATAATTGAAAGCCAGTTTTGGCAGATCCGAATTGTTAAAATTTTCAATAAATGGAAGTCGATCTTTTGGTATTACGAAACTGATCGTATATCTTTACGAAGAACATCGTAATTAGAATTTTAACTGACAAAAAACCAGCTTTATGCAAAACAGCTATCAAAAGAAGAATTGGGTCTGGATCGGCGGACTGGCCTTCATGGCCATTATTGCCATCATGACCTTATCCTTTCGCCCGGAGCATTCCTTTCGTCAATCTCAAACCGTCAGTCAGGACAATGACACCACCCCCAGAAAATCAAAATCCGGATCTTCCGTGGATAGGAATAGGACTCGCACTGGTGAGATGAGTGATGATGATCTTGAAAGCGCCATTCGCGAACTCCAAAAGAAAATGGCAGAACTCCAAATTCAGTTATCGGAAAACCATTTTTATAACCACAATTTTAACCGGGAACTGGAAGACGCAAAGAGGGAAAGCATGGATAAGTTGCTTGACGAATCAATGATGAGGGACAAAATCAGGATGGAGTCCGACATGGAACGCGCCATGAGAAACTATAAACTGGACAAGTTGCGCGAATTGGACGGCATGAGGGATGACCCTGAATGGAAGCGGTCACAATTGGAAATGGAACTGGCCATGAGAAAAGCGCAAGCCGACATGGGTGCGCTGAACTCAAGGAATATGAAACGCCAGATGGAACTGGTCCAAATGGAACTACAGCGTAACTCAAGGACAATGAACAGGCAAATGGAGTTGGCGCAAAGGCAAATGGGATTGGCCAAAGTGCAGATGGAAAAGGCCAGGATCGATATGAAAAGGTTGCGGGATTTCATCAGTGATCTTCAAAAAGATGGACTGATTGAAAAAGGAAAACCTTATGAAGTAGAAGTTAAGGATGGCAATCTCTATATCAATGGAAAGAAGACGGATCAAAAGACGAATGACAAATACAAGAACAATCCCGACTACCAGAATTTTTTTAGGAAGGATGGCAATTTCAAGTTTAATTCAGACGGAAAAGAAATGAATATAGGATTCAACGACGACGAAGTAGTTTAATCGAAGAATTTAAAGGAGAACATGAATGGAGCAAGGCCCCGCCAATAGCGGGGCCTTTTATTTGCGATCAGGTCATTTTAGTTTTATCAGAATTTCGGACAAAGGCTCTGGTGCTTGTCGCCTGTGTAGGTTGTATAATAGCCACTGTACAACAAAGCGCCTTCCGTTGCACCGTTGTAATGATTATAGTTACGGAGATTGGACGTCGTCACGTCGTAAGTGAATGTAAATTTCAGGAATTTCCATTGATAACCCAGCATCGGAACAGCCGCATCCCCTACCCGGAAGTACAAACCCGCGATCAGTTGCTGTTCTCCGTCTCCACTCAAATTATAATTTGCACTTGAGCCCAGTACGAAATCTGAAGACTTGGCCTGGAGCGAATAATAAGCAGCCGGGTTTAAGATCCATTGATCATTCAGCTTGAAGATTCCGTTCAAAAAGACAGTTCCTCGTCTCGCTAATTTGTTGTCACCTCCGAAGAAAGTCTCTCTTGGCGCATTTACATGCATCACTGAAACGCCACCATTGATATAAACATTATCAGATGGAAAGTATGCATAGTTTAATCCAACCTGCACGTCCAGGTAACTCACATTGGTGTTGGCAAAATTTTCCGTCGAAGGAATGCTAACGTCGAAAAACTTTCCGTTCCATTGTTCGTCAAAAGTGAATTTCGTCACATCAACACGCTTGTTGGCCCAGCCCAAATTAAATCCGGCCGTCAACAAACCGGTATTGCCGAGCATCTGGTGATAGGCCGCAGAACCATAAATCTTTGTTGAAGTGAGATTGCCACTTCCGGCCACATCGCGAATGATAACGCCACCTAAACCTACCCAGCCCGTCTCGAAGCGGTTGCGAAATACCTGTGCATCTCCCCAAATGCTCATGGTCTTATAGGGAATGGGTATTCTTGACCACTGGTTGCGGTAATTTGCACCGAGGCGGTAGTCGGCTTCAGGAATAAAGCCGGTATTGGCAGGGTTAGTAAGCAAGGGGGAATTGAAAAACTGGGAAAAATGAAGGTCTTGCGCCTGGATCTTCATTCCGCAAATGATGGATAGCAAAATTAATCCGGCGAAAGCCAATTTGCGCTTAGGCGTGGTGGTTATCAACGGTCTGTGTATAGCAAAACCTTTCACTGTCGAATGTTTCAGATGGCAGCGATGATAAACCTTGGTTTCAAAATTCATATCTAACCTCATCTTTTCAAATCTTCGTGAATACTATTTGAATCCGGTCTTCCAGCCCACGCGCTTTTCGCACTATCTCAATAACGTGATATCTCCCTGTTTTGTTTTCTTGGTCCCGTCCGTGAACTGAACATCAAGGGTATAAGCGTAAACATCTACTGGCTGCGGAGTGCCTTTAAAGCGACCATCCCAGCCCTGGTTGGGATCCGCTGTTTCAAACACAACCTGGCCCCAACGATTGTAAATCCGGAACATCATCTTTCCAATTCCAAAGCCCCTTACACGAACCTGGTCGTTCTTGCCGTCTCCGTTCGGTGAGAAAGCATTCGGAACATCCAGCAATGGCAACACGATTGCCGGCACATTCTGACAAACCGTATCAATACAACCAAATTCGTTAATGGCCGCCAGGCAGGTATTGTAGTTGCCAGTGGCATTGAATTGGTGTAGTGGATTCACAAGGCTGGAAGTATCTCCATCACCAAAACTCCACTTATAACTGACGGCACCAATGGAACCATTCGTGAACTGGGTAGGCGTATTTTCCTGTGCCGGATTTGGAGAAAAAGTAAATGCTGCCACCGGGCCATCCTTCACAGAGATCGTAAACTGGCTGCTATCTTGTTTATTGCAGGAACCCGGATCAGTGGCCACAAGCTTCACTGTGTAAGTTCCGACCGCCGAATAAAGATGGGTGGGATCCGAATCTGTAGATTGTGTGCCATCACCAAAGTCCCACAGGAACGTGAGCCCTCCTAAAGAAGTATTCGTGAATTGCGCGTTGTATGGTACGCAACCTCCCGGTGGTGTTGTAAACTGCGCCTTAACGTTGGGGGATAACCGAACAGTTTGAACCAGGGAGTCGGGTGAATTACAATAATTGCTGTCTGGCAACAATAGTTTAACCCTGTAAGTTCCCGCAGCGGCATAAGTATGCGAAACCGAATTGGTTCCCGCGGTTACAAGAGGCGTTCCATCGCCAAAGTCCCACTGAAAAGAGGTTGGTGCAAAGGGCTTACCAGGCGGTGCAGTAGAACCATTTATAAAATTGAAACTTAAGTCTGTGCAAAGTCCGGTCTTCTGTGGTGTAAATGCAAGGTTGGCCCGGTCGTTCCTGGCGATGATGGTAACATAAGATGTGTCCCTCACGTTGCAGGAAGCAGGGTCAATCGCAATCAGCATCACCCTGTATTTACCTACGATCGCGTACGTATGGCTCGTGTCGGGGTTTGTAGTCGTAATCTGCGGTGAACCATCACCAAAATCCCAGATGTATGATTTGGCGTTTAAAAATGTATCTGCGAGATGCACGTCCAGTGGGACGCATCCTGTTGAATCGTATTTGATGCCATTGATAGAAGACTGTACGGCAGACTTCACACCCGAAAAGTCGAGATTGATCTTTACCGCTACCATGTTACAACCACCTACCGATGCGAGTGCCTGGTTAATGGGCGACCAGGCGCCGGGCGTGGTCGGGAAATTCGTTCCACCTCCGCAGTTGCCGCACACGCCCTGGTAGATCACACCGTTTGCATCGAAGCGGCTGGTACCACCATCCACGTGATCCGGAAACTGTCCGCCCTGCTGGCCAAAGAAAGATCCATATAATTGACTGGCTGCATCCTTTTTCAAAATGAAGAAATAGAAATCGCTACCGTCTGTAGTCTTTTGAATCGCGTCTGGTGTAATGGGCAATCCTGTTGTACCTGCACTTTGAAACCCTTCCAAAATATTGGCTTCACCACCCCAGCCCGATACATATACGTTTTCACAACGGTCAACAAGAAATGCGACCGGAGAGATATTGGGAACCGTTGAAGAAGTTCCAAACGTGGTTGAATAAACCGGCGCGGAAAGATTGGGCTGAATTTTTTCTATGAACTGCTTCGCACCTGCGTTACTGTACGCAGCATTGATGACAGGCCAAGCTCCCTGCGTCGTACCCATCACATAGATGAAACCATTCTTGTCTTTTTGAATCCCATAAATCTGGTCAACACTGGGCGTACCCAGGTATGTACCACGAACCATGGCCGTTCCGCCACCATTCATTTCTGCAATAAATCCATCTGCTTCACCTCCCTGGAAAGTGTTGGCAATAACGCCGCCGCTGGTGACAATCCCTTTGAAATTCGGACTCGCCGTTCCTCCAGCGACGTAAAGATTGCCTGAGTTATCGGGAAGAATGACGTATGCAGCATCGTCATCACTGCCACCAAGAAACGTGCTCCAAATCACGGACTGCGCAGTAGAATTTAATTTCAATACAACTGCATCCTGTCCCCCGCCGCCGTAAGTGGTCATAAATGCGCCCGGCGTCGTAGGAAAACCCTGAGATTGCGTACAAGCCGCCAACACTATATTTCCTGCATTGTCAATATTGACTTCACTTCTACTGTCATCGCCGTAGTTCCTGTTTAATGACCTTGTTCCTACCGGCGGCAACTTGTTGGCGATGTTTACGCCGTCATCCTGAGGGCCGCCGAT
>Ga0068871_100000078_pt1 | contig 54385 bp, 50 predicted proteins | sample KBSMisM72_FD_72750 | JGI IMG/M metagenome (GOLD analysis project Ga0068871, IMG submission 72750) | Miscanthus rhizosphere microbial communities from Kellogg Biological Station, Michigan, USA - KBS Miscanthus M7-2 | ecosystem: Host-associated > Plants > Roots > Rhizosphere > Soil ...
ACCGAAGGTTCAACGAAACCGAAGTCATATGATGTGTAAGTATCCAGCCTGCCCTTTATTTCTGAATTTACATTGAAGCTTTCCTCACTGTAAAAATCTTTGGACACTTCCAATTCGACATTAAGTTTATCACTTGCATAGTTGTAGCCCCCCTCGAGCGTAAACTGATCAATCCTGCTCTCTGAAGAAATGGGTATATAAGAAAATGACCCTGCTAAAAAAAAACCTGATTTATGGTAATAGCCTAAAGAGGGAGTGATATAGGGAAGGGCTACGGAATCTGTTCTGCCTAAATATACATTGTTGCTGATATAACCTATTCCTGCCTTCCAGGTGGATTCTTTCGCAGCTGATTTCTCCTGAGCTTTTGCTTGTCCAATTGAATTGACCTGAAACGCGAGAAAAATAAGGGTTGTAGAAAAAATTGAGTACAGATTTCTCATATTAGGTTTCTGTTAAGCTGTAAGTGAAACGAATTATGAGCTCAATTATTTTGCATTTTTCGTTGATTAACAATTGGATGTGCCCGCCTACCGGCAGGCAGGCAACGCCTTTTCAAAAAATATTTAGAATCAGCAAAGGATTTCTTTTGTTTTATTACGGTCTTCCCCGTATACATGGGAGACTGATTGCAAATGCCGGAAGTGCAAAAAAAGCTTTCTCTGTTGTGTTTTTGGAAACAAATGCCGCTACCGAATAGCAAATGAACTACTAATAATTAATGGTAATTACATTGTCCTGATCCTTCCTGCAGATCATTGAATCAATTGTGGTAACTGAAGGCAGATTGTTATTGAGCTTTGAGACATAAATATAGGTATAGACATCTGTTGAAGTGTAAAACTGAATTGTGGTGTCTCTTGTAATTTTCGAAGGACCCCTCTCTACATTTTTGGATGGATATCCTTCAAATTTGGTACCTATCGTAAGAGCGGCAAACGCGTCAGTCATGGTTCTATGCATCCTGACAGAGACAATCGTTTTCGGATAGTAAACGAATTCGAGGTTTCCCATTTCCGCGGGATCAACATCATAAAAGCTCCGCTTATCGTCAAGATTAGATGGATTTGTAATGAGATAGCTGCCATTACTTCCTGCGAATACATCAATCCTGAAATCTCTGAAGTTAACTGTGTCAAGAATGGCTGTGATATTGAATGTTCCATCCTGCGAAGTTGCGACAGATGCAATTGTGTATCTGTTTGTTCCAATGTGCTGCAGCCCCTTTCTCTGCCACTTCACAGTAATTGGAAAATTGGAAATTGGCGCGGTAGTTAATTTCTGAAATGCTCTGCCCCGAAATTGAACGGTTACGCAGTTCTGGCTGCAAGCGGGTGCGTCTTTTTCACATTTTGCAGCGATCAACAAAGGCATTACAAAGATTGAAATAACGTAGAGTACTTGTTTCATCAGTAATCCCGTTCAGGGTTTTGACCTGAGAAAGCGGGTTGGCTAAATATAACATCTGACAGTTAGTATGCAAACCGAAGTCGGACAAATTTTGGACGCTCACTCCGTCCTCAATATCTTAACCGGGTTCGCCCTCACAGCCTGCCAAACTTTAATGCCTGAAGTAATTGCTGCTATGATAATTAATACGGTTACCGAACCGATTAATGAATGAACTGGCACGCCTGAATTTATTATAAAAATCGAATTGAGCAACAATTTAGAGAGGGCCCAGCCACTGTAACAACCCACCGCGCAGGATGTAATAAAAATCCAGAAATAACCCCTGCTAATCAACACAACGATATGTCCAGGTCTGGCTCCCACCACTTTTCTTAAAGCTATTTCCCTCATCTTCTTTAATACGGTTAATGAAACGAGTGCAAAAAGACCGGTTGCCGTAAGTAAAATACTTACGATCGAAAACCAGAAAAATATGGTGGCAATACTGTCAGTGGCCTGGTAGGCTTCTGCTTTTACCTCGTTCTGATAAAAACCGTTAAATGGTTTTGCGGGGTACAGAGTTTTCCAAACATCTTTTACCTGTGAATACACGTTGGTTAAGTTCTGTGGTTTTGCCTGTACGATAAGAAACTGGAACCTGCTTTCTTTACACAATTTCATGGCCACTGGCTGCATGGGCTCAAATACAGTTGCGGGCTGAAAATCTTTCATAACTCCAACAACAGTATAATCGGTGCTATCAATTTGTATTCGTTTGCCCAGTGCCTGCATTCTATTCCATCCATAAAGCGCAGCCATTTTATCCGTGATGAGCAAACCATTTCTGTAGTCAGATTCCATATTGGCGTCAAAGCCCCTGCCTGCCATAATTTTAAATTGCATGGTGGCTGGATATTCCCTGCCCACTTCAAAGAAACCGATTTCTTTCTTTATGCCTTCTGCCTCGGCTACGGTATTTCGCCTGTTAAAGCCAATGTGGTTACGGGTTCCGGCCAGGGCTGTTATTCCGGGAATGGAAGTCAATTCATGTTTTAAGGCCACAAAAGCGGTGGTATCGTTCAGGGTGAGGCCCATTGTATTTTCTATGCTGTATCCATAATCAAAGTCGCGTTGAAACGCGCTATTGCGTGCAAATGAAATCCCGGCAATAACCGTCACGATGGCGATGGTTAACTGCATCCCCAGCATCATCCGGGAAAAGAGGTTTGACCCGCCAAATTTTACCGCGCCCCTGAAAATAGAACTGGGATTAAACCTGCTCAAATAGAATGCTGGATAGCCACCGGCTAATAAAGTAGCACCCACTAGCATGAAACCAATAAAAATAAGCAGGTCACTATCGCGCAAATAGTTTGCCTGAACATTTATTCCATTAAACATTTGGTTGAATGCCGGCAGCCACCACGAATTGAGTAATACAGAAAGCAAAATGGACGCGAATACAATGACGGAACATTCCATCAATAACTGCCACATCAATTGGTTATGCGTGCTGCCCATTACTTTACGCATGCCAATTTCCTTTAAGCGTTTGTTTGCTCGGGAAACAGTAGTATTTGAGAAGTTAAGACAGGCGGAAAGAAAAATTAGAAACGCCAATACCAAACCGCCATAGGTCGCAGCATCATTCGGACGTCTGTATAGACTGTTAGAACTGATTACATTATTCCAACGTGCAGCTTGCCGGATGGTGACTAATTTGAAACCCGATACCTTCGAATCTTCCCTGGCCTTATTTTGTAAGGGTAAATATTTTGGCATTTCGGTCTCTAAGCGCGAAACATCGGCAGGATCAGGAATGTAAAAGAATGCAGCATCAAGAAAACCACTCCAGTCATCCGGCGCAATCTTCTTTCCATCTGTCGTTAACTGGTTGCTAAAATTAGTTATGATGTTAAACCGGATCGTTGAATTGAGGGGAACTTCTTTAAGTACGCCATGTACAGTAAGTGGCAAAGCATAAGTTTCACCAGCATAAAAAGTAAGCACTTTGCCCACCGGGCTTTGGTTGCCGAAATATTTTTTTGCAATGGCTTCCGTGATTATGACAGAATTAGGTTCATTGATATTATTGTCTCCTGCAACCAAAGGGAAATTGAATAGTTTAAAGAACGCAGGGTCAGTAAAATGCACTTGTTCTGAAAACACATCACTGGTATCGTACTTTAGGTTCAGGTTTCTTCTGTCAAAGCGAACGGCTTCTTTTATCCCGGCAAAATCATTTTTCGCAGCTTCTACGGCAGCAGTAGGGAAGACTCCGCGCAATCCATCCGCGTCCTTTTTATAAGTCAGGGCCCGATAAACATGATCCCTGTCTTTATGAAAATTATCGAAGCTAAAGGAGTACTGGTAGGTTTGATAGCCCCAAACCATTGCTGCGATACCCACGGCCATGCCCAGTATATTAATCAGTGTGTAACTCTTGTATTTCCACAAATTCCTGGCTACAATCTTGAAAAAATATTTATACATGACGCCTGATTTACTATTGACAAGCCTCTTTGGAGGTAAATGTAAAAATGATTAATGGGCCTAAATGGGTTTAGTAGATAATACTTCGACCAAAGAAGTAATCCACTACAAAGATGCACTCGATGGAGTGTACCAGATCGGTGAAGTCCAGGCACGTTCCACTATGACCGGTTGTACCTTTTTGTTAAGGGGAAGGTTATTTTTTACGGCAAGGATAGTAGTCCAACGTGGAGTTGGAATTTCCAGCAACCGGGCGTAATAAGTCGCTTCTGCCTTTGGATCGAAATCAGGATCCGTCCAGGTGCCGATAAGAGAAACAGCCCCGATGGAATTAGTATAAGTAGCCGTTTTTAAATCCACCGTGGAGCCAATCATTGGAAGCTTGCCCGTTTTAGGATCGGGCTTTCGTTCGCCTGCCCAAACCACGTCATAGATTTTTTCCTGTGACTTACCATTCCTGGTAGAAACTTTAATGATTTGAATACGGTCCAGGTTTGCGGCGTTGGGATCCTTCAACGCCTGTACAATGAAAATGGGCCCTTTTGCTTTGGCAGTATTGGAAGGAAGATCTGAACCCATCGAAACGCCGCCTGCATAGGCTGCTTTTATCCAGTCGGGTTGCTTAATAATATCTGCCGTATAATTCCAACTGGCAAACATGCGAATTTGTTCCCTGTTGCCGGATGTGCCAAAACATTCTTTTCTTTTTAGAGCTTCAAAAATGGCTTCTCTGGTATTTTGTTCGGCCCAAACTCCCGTCAGACTGGCGGCTCCAACTACAACCATGGGTTCGCCGCTCACGGAGGTTGTAGCGCTTAACATTGCTTTTAGCTTCTCCGGCGGACCATTTATGGCATCCAGACTTGCGTGTGATCCAGGATAATTATTTTCTTCTGTCGAGGAAAAACCAGAGTGATAATCTGTTCCCCCTTCTAACCCAAATTTGAATGGGTTTGCACCGATTTTTTCAAACAATTCCTGCCCTACTCCATAAGCCTGCCGGACATAACTCCCTTTCATAAAATTGGCGGGAGCAGGCCAGCCAACCAGGGTTTCCCACAATTCAAAATTTGCGAATTCATCGTTGGGTGAAATCATTGGATGGGTATCACTCTGTCCTTTGCCCTGCTCAATTTCTGTTAACGGCTCATTTACCATCCGCCGTTCTGCATACTCCCTCGTAATGGGTTTACCAGACAGTGTTTTCGTATCGAACATCAAACCGTTGCTGGCATTGCCATTATGGGGCACTGCGATTACATCGTCACCATGCTTTCGCGCATTTTCCAGGTAGGTCCATAGATTCTCCGGATCGGGGCTGTCGAATGCAGAAAAAGGGACAGCCGGAACTTTGTCTCCCTTGAAGATCACACAGCGGTGGAGATTCTGTCCGCCCTGACCTCCCGGCCTCAAAGGGGCGGAAGTCCACTCATAGCCCACAAAGGTGGTAAACCTGCCGGGTCTATTATATTTATCAGCAGCATCAATTATTTTCTTCCAAAATGTTTGCTGAAGTTCCGGTTTGATGAAATCGGGATTTGGTTTGTTGCCAAAAAGTTCTTGCCCTAGCTGGTGGAAATTATTTGCTACAGTCTGGGCGCTGGTATCAGTGAATTGCTTGTAATAGGGGGTTTTTGAATATAAGCCGTTTGGATCAGTCAGTGCCTGGATCAATCCAAGATATTCTGCATGATCCGTAACAGCCAGGAAGTCGAGAGGAGCATTGCGTTTAATCTTTGCACCCAAATAATCCTGCTCTTGACCCATCGCGTATTGGTATGAATTTTCGGGAAGAGCTTTCGCTCCAAAAAGGAACGCATCGCAGGAAAGGGAAGTATGTAAATGCAAATCTCCGAAATAACAATTCTTCTCCGGATTGGGGGCCGGCACGGAGTTCGAAACAATTTTTGCTGAGCTGTCAATTGTGGAAGAAACCTGACTCCCATGGTTGTTGCAGGATACAAGGAAAAAAACCATTGCTGTGATCGGAATGAATCCCATGGCTTTCATATTACTAATATACAGTTATTTTCCAGGAGTCAATAAGGGCTGATCGGCCAGGATGGTTTTCCCCGGTTAACATTTTTTGCGTTGTATCTTATTTGAATATCGTTATACTTTTGATGGAGAACGTATGAAATATGAAAGTCACAAGAAAGCTCAAAGTCGTTATCTGTCTCCTGGCCGTAGCAACGATGTCGGACTCGTTCAATAATGCAAAAAATTCACGTCCTATGGAAAACTCAAATGGAATAGAAAATACCAGGGGCTTCGCAGTTGTAGAGCTTTTTACATCGGAGGGATGTTCGAGTTGTCCGCCAGCAGACGAGCTTTTAGCAGGAGTGCAAAAGGAAAGTTCAAAGAAGCCTGTTTACATACTTGCTTACCATGTTGACTATTGGGACCATCTTGGTTGGAAGGATGCATTTAGCGATGCGGCTTATTCTAAAAGGCAGTCCAGGTACGGGGAGTGGTTTAAACTTCAGTCTATATACACCCCTCAAATCGTTGTAAATGGGAAAACCGAGTTCGTGGGATCAAATAGCAGTGAATTGCAAAAAGCGATCTCCGCCGAATTAGGGAAGGACGCAAAGACTACGCTGCAAATAACCGGGAAAGTTGAAAAAGGCCAAATCAGTGTTGAATATCAATTAGACGGATCGCAAGATCGCTCAGAATTGGCCATTGCTTTGATTCAAAAATCCGGGCAGAGCAAAGTGACAAGAGGTGAAAATTCCGGACACATTCTGAACCATGTTCAGATCGTTAGAGAACTGGTGATTGATACGTCGCCAATGAATCACGGCAAGATAAGCCTTCACTTTCCAAAAGACTTCAAAACGAATAACTGGGAATTGATTGGATTTTTACAAAATAAGTTCGACGGCGCAATCCTGACGGCTGGAAGATGCGGTTTAAGTGTTCAAGACATTGAAGCAGTCATAACTCACTAGGGGCAGACGAAGGCCAGGTCTATGAAAAAATCAAATAAAACCCGCCTCAGGTAAGCAGCGGCTTGATTGTATCAAGATGCCTGGACGGCAAATTCTTTGGATCTATATATAAAGCAATGAGCTTGTTGGGGTCCACTTTAGACTTGTCCGTGAGTTTGGTGTCTCCCTTAGCCTTTGTCCAGGCCGCATCCCACACCGTGGATAAACATAAAATTCCCCTGGCCAAACAATTCACTGTTGCATCTTTGTGGGCTTTAAACAATTCTTCGCTAACATCTAACTGGTCCTTCTTGGCCGAAATAAAAGTCTCGATAATTGTTTTGGGAGGCAGTTCAAGTTGCGTTTGTCTCATCAAATCAAGAACAGCATAACCAGCTTGTTGTCCATTCAAAATTTGTGGACGCGTGTAAATAGCAGCTGAATTATTCTGCAATGCATCTTCAATGGCCGGAATAATTTGATCAATATAATTGTCTATCATCGTATCCTCATACGCCACATGCACGCCCATTCCGGGATTCACCTGTTTCTTATATACATCTCCTTTATTATGACTGATTGTTCCGTCTTTCCTTTTACTTGTTCGCTTAGCAGTATAATCTTCAATTTTGGTATCGGCCGGGTCTCCATCATGCATGTATGAACTGTGCAGTGGTTGACAGGCATCTCCTATATAGTGTGCCAGCACGCCGGCGCCAAAAATGAACTGTTCCTCCTTTGTAGCTTTTGACATATAGTCAAATATTTGCCACACCCGAAAACACAAAAGTCCCCGTCCAGCGGTATGCGTTTTGTCGGTTTTGTCCTCTCCATCATTATCGTCAACATCGTCGTAATATTTTTTCCAGATTTCGACGGTTAGATCTCCAGGCTTCTTGCACACATCAAACAGCGTATCTCCGGATGCCGTTAATGAATCGGCATCCGCAAAATGATTCGGATTCTCATCGCCTTTCCTTCCCCATGGATGTCCCTTGGTGCCGTCGGCACTTGGCTTGTATTGTTTCCAGATAATATCCGGAACATCAGCGAGAGGGCACAATAATCCATCTGCAGGATTAGAGGGAAGGTCCGGGTTATCCTTTCTATCCAGGTCCCTGGTGATGCCTCCAATTTCAAAACTTATGTTTGTTGTATTGGCTTTCATGAATGTCTTCAGCTTCTTGTTTTTAACCTGGCTGATGGACAGGTTTCCAACCGTATAGTGACCAACTTTCCCCCAACTATAATCCGAATCAATGTTCCAGCCTCTGACAATTTCGACTTCCAATTCGCGGCAAATATTACTCACGCTTGTCGACAACGAGTAGCTATATTGTTCCCTGGAAGTACCGGAGAAAAATTCGTGCTGGCCCCAGTGTAGCGCGATGGGTTGGAGAATATTCTTTTTGTCCCTGTTTTTGTTTTCAAGCAGCCAGAGCGCGCCACTGTCTGCATGCGACACGCCGAGGTTCACACCGTTTCTTCCGCTGATCATAAAGTCACTCACATACTCAACGCCCCCAATTGTTTTGTGACGATAGAACAGTGCCTTTATTTCGCCCTTCATCAGACCGGATCGGGCGCCGTAGCCCAAAACTTTTCCATTGGGCGAATCCTGAATTTTATTCTTCAGAACCATGTGCTCGGCGATTAATCCCAGGTCCAGGTTGAACGTATTTAGGTCATATACCTCATCGAACTCCCTGATGCCGAGAATATCCGTCTTCCAAAAATTCAGGTCATTAATTCGAATGAGACCAACGTCACAATTGACTTTCATATTCTGCGAACTCCAGCCTGGATAAAGCTTTGAAAAATCAATCTTTCCCAACGAGTCGCCTGTGCTCACGCCGATCGGCGTGAGTTCCCGGCCCATCTTAGTTGAAATAACCTGCCCTTTTTCACCAGTCGCATGGAGATTGGTCAATGCATAATAGGTGTGACCATTTGTAACGACACAAGCGATCGTGGCAACCCGTTGTTGCTTTTGGGTATCAATTAAAATCGGGAATCCGCCTCCGATATAATTGAGCGGAAAACTTAAGTCATCCACATCAACATCAATTGTGGATGTTTGACTTTTAGGTGCTTCTACGACGCAGATGGGAATCATTCTGCCATCGGGCATGTATATCGTTTTTGGAATGAGATCAGTTGTTTCCGGGTTATTGATGAGTTGAGAATCTTTCATCCATTTTGATACAAAGACCAGGATACAAGGCCACGAGGAATCGATCACAACGCTATTTTCTATTGTACGGGCTTCCTTTGCTTTTGCTTTTTTAGGGTCGGTTATGATGATACGACCCTGATCATCGATATCGGATAGCCTGATCAAATATCTTCCCACGGCCGTTGCAACGACATTTTTTTTGTTAATGAGATGGGCATGAAACTGATTTCTTGCGTCAACCAGATCTTTGAGCGAAAGGCGCGTAAAATTCGCGTATTTGTCATTAACTGACATAAAAAAGGGGTTTAGGGTTTAATGAAAAGGTAACCTATGGAGAATGGCCCCACTGGTGGACGAGGAAGGTGTTTAACTTAGCCTGGGTATGAAGGAGAATAAACTTTTTGTGAAGTGCGGAAAAGAAGAAATGATTATTCTCCTTAGTAAAGCTAGACAACATAGCTGGTCAATAAAATACCCGAAATGTGGAATTTCTGTGGCAATTATTGGTGTACATCAAACCCTGTTCATTGGAATAAAAATATCAAAACGCGCGCCCTCATTCAAAATTCCTGAAGCCTTAATTATGCCGCGGTGGTTTTCAACAATTGTTTTGCAAATCGCCAGCCCAATACCCGTGCCCTTATATTCGTCGTACTCGTGCAAACGCTGGAATGCCTCGAAAATCCGTTCATTATACACGGCCGCGAATCCAATACCGTTGTCTTCAAAAATTATATGACAATATTCAATGCCTGGCGAAAGGTCCGGGTTACTAAATTCAGCTCCTTTACCTTTTTCACAGTTGATTGTCAGTTGTAGTTGTCTGTGTGGGCTTGAAAATTTTAATGCATTGCCCAGGAGGTTTTGAAAAAGTTGTCGAAGTTGAAACGGGACCGCGTCAATTTCGCAAAGACCAGCAAAGGTAATTGCTGCTCCTTTCTCCTTTATCGATTCCTCAAAAAGAGTCAGGGATTCGGCCAGAATATCATTTAGATCAGTTCTCTCAAATCTGGTTTTGGCATTTTTGATCTGAAAATAAGCGAGCAAATCGCCGATCAGCATCTGCATGCGTTCGGCTGTCTTTTGCATCCTGTCTAAATAAGTTTTTCCATTATGGGATAGATGTTCCCTTTCTTCTTTTAGTAAAAGACTGGAAAAGAGTTGAATTTTTCGAAGCGGTTCCTGGAGATCATGACTAGAGACAAAATTGAATGTTTGCAGTTCTTCGTTCATCTTTGCAAGTTGAAGATTTTTTTCCTCAAGAAGCTGAGCATGATGTTTTTGATCCGTGATATCGATGAATGTGACCGTAACTCCATCACCAAGCGGAACGAAATAAGCAATAAAATGGCGGATGGGATCTCCGGGAGGGGTCAATTCATGACTCTCAGCAATTCCTGTATTCAATACTCTTACGATTCGGTCCCACAAGCCGAGTTCTTTTGCATTAGGAATAACGGTTAGGTATTTTTTGCCAATCACTTTCTCGGCCGGTAAATCCAACTGTTTCAGTGCTATATCATTCGCATATTGAATTTCAAAATCAATCACCTCATTCTGCTTCCGAATGGCCAGGTAAGAAAGGACACCATGATTGGTACTTTGAAGAATATTATTGATTAGGTTTTTACTATGGGTGAGTTCAGCATTTCTTTGCTTTAGCAACAATTCCTGCCTTTTCTTTTCAGTGAGGTCGGTTACAATCATTCCAACTGTTGACAATGTAGGATATAATGAAGTAAGCGAAACGTATGAGGGAATGTTTGTTGCCCCAATCGATAAGATGATCTCACCATTGCTTTTCCCGGTCAAGCCTTTTTCAAAAAGCTCTTTGAATAATTTTTCAGATGAAGGATGAATAAAATTAAAGATACTGTTGCCAATTATCTTGTCATATGGCACATGAAGGAGGTCACAAAAATAAGTATTTGTGTAAACAATCAGGCCATCTTCCGACAGGTTCAATGCGCCTTCATTAATATTCTCAACTAAAATTCGATATGCATAGTCTCCGCTGTGAAGCGTATAAATTTCATGACTTTGATTTTTTCGAAACGCAAATGCATCGACTTCACCCGCCTTAATTGCGTCGATCAGCTGCTCAGACTCTGCAAGTCGGAATTCCAATTCCTCGATCCTGGATAACAGGCTTTCTGTAGGCACGCTCTTCATGTCTATTCTTTAATGTGAATACCTAAACCTTTTATTACCTTATCGGCGTCAGAAAAGGTTCCGATCAGCGTCTTCTTTGGTAATGGCAATTGCTTAATGAGCGAAGGGCTGAAAACGATCTGCTGCTCGCTAGCTGCCTCGGGGTTTTTATAGAGGTCGATCACTTCCAAATCGAATACGCCCTGAAGATGTTCATCGCAAAGACGGCGGATATTCTCGATCGCTTCCATCGACCTGGGGCTCATGCCCGAAACATACAGTTGCAAGACTAATTTACCCTCTACTACAAATTTATCTTTTGGACGATCAACCATGCTATGTCTTTTGCAGCTTACGAATGTCGAGCCCCACCAAAACTTTTTCCTCATTTGATAAGTCGCCTATTATCTTACGGATCGGCTTTGGAATCTTACGCACAAGTGTAGGTATTGCAACAATCTGATCACCTTCTGCCAATTGGGGAGTTACAAGCAAATCGATGACTTCAATAGTATATTTTCCTTCCAGGTTTTCCTTACAAAATCGGCTAATATTTCTGATAGCCGCCACCGACTTAGGGGTTTGCCCGGCGATATATAGTCGCAATTCGTATGTTATCTTTTCTTTCGTCATAAATTATGATTGGCACCATTTACCAACGCCTTATTCTCCGATTTTTGACAATCCATGTTCCAGGACTATTCCCTTATTGGTGATTGTAAACCTTACCGCTTCATTCTCATGTGCCAGTCCCCTTGCTTTAACAACCCGAAGAGAACGGATACGTTTAGATTGCTGTTTTTCATTCTCTAAGTTTATCCATATGTCAGCTAAGGAGGATACTGCATTTACGGAAAGATCTTTGTTCTCAAAACTGGCCTCATGCGTAAGTGAGGTGAATACCGCATTGATTCGGCTCATTTTTAGTAAATCGATCAGGCGAACCAGCATGTCTCTCACTTCACCGAAGGAGCCAATGTTTAGTAAACTGCTGATCGGATCAACTACAACAGTCTGAGGCTGATGTTGTTTAATAAGTTTATACATGATCAGGAGGTGCATTTCCAATCCTTGCAAAGACGGGCGTGAGGAATGTATCTGCAGTAAGCCTGATTTAATGAAAGGTTCAAAATTGATACCAACCGTTTTCATGTTCCGCACAAATTGATCTGGTGACTCTTCAAAAGAAAAATATAGGGTTGGTTCCTTACTCACGCAGCTTTTCAGCGCAAAATAGGAGGACAATATGCTCTTTGCAGTCCCGGCTGTTCCTGAAATCAATATGCTGCACCCTCTGTATATTCCTTTCCTGGCGAATAGCTTATCGAGGCCTGCCAGCCCGGTAGAAATTATTTCCTTTGAGAGTTTATGCGCTAATTTTAAGGAAGTAATTGGAAGAACTGAAATGCCCTTTTCATCGATTAGAAAAGGGTATTCGTTCGTTCCATGGGCTGAGCCACGGTACTTTACAATACGCAACCTGCGGGTAGATATTTGGTTAATGACCCGAAAATCAAGAAGGATGACGCAATCAGATACGTATTCTTCCAATCCTTGGCGAGTCAACGTTTTTTCACCACGCTCACCTGTGACTACTACCGTAACACCCTTATCTTTCAGCCAAAAAAATAGTCTCCTAATTTCAGAACGCAATATCGCAGCATTTGGAATACCCCCGAAGAGAGATTCGATCGTATCAAGTACTACGCGCTTTGCGCCAATGCTATCAATTGCATAATTTAGCCGGATAAATAATCCTTCCAAATCATATTCTCCTGTCTCTTGAATTTCCGTACGTTCAATCTTGACATAGTCAATAACCAATTTTTTTTCATGGACGAATTTTTCCAGGTCAATTCCGAGTGACTTTACATTTAGTGCCAGGTCCTTTTTTGTTTCCTCAAAGGTCATAAACACACCAGGTTCGTGATATTCCCTGATGCCGTTTGCCAGAAACTGGATGGCAAACAATGTCTTTCCACAACCGGCATTCCCACAAACAAGTGTGGAGCGCCCTGACGGTAATCCTCCTTCAGTTATTTCATCAAGGCCCTCGATTCCGGTTGGGGTTTTAGGTAACGTGGTTGATACTTCTGAATTGCCGCTATTTCGTTTCATTTAGCAATTGACGTTTTTTTAAAAGGGATGCATTTCATTCAAACTGGCTTTCACATCTGCGCAAAGTCGACTATGAACTCTTCTCTTCGGGGGCGTTGATAGCCGTTGTTCTCCAACAACGTAAATATATGTTCCAACACTCTCGGGAGATCTGATGAACTCTTTTGGAAATAATAGTGTGCTCCCGCCTGGTAGAGTTCGTCTGCAATTAATTTACCCAAAGAAGTGGAATAAATGATAATCGGGATGGTGCTTGTAATTAAATTGGCTTTTATTTCCTTAATGCATTCAAATCCGTTTTTCCTCGGCATATTAAGATCCAGAAACAGGACGTCAGGAGGGTGACTGGAATTTGCCTTTAAGTAATCCATAAGCTGTTCTCCATTTGACACTGTGGTCAATTTGGCTCTTAAAGGCAATTGGCTTAATGCTTTTTCAAAAAAGAAGCGATCGTCCATATCATCATCTGCCAGTAATATTTCGATCAAACTTTTCTTTAACTGTGTAGCCATATTTCAAATTAGGGACAATGTGAGTCGTCCCAACAAATATAGTTTCTTCTTACCCTTTTGTAATTGTCCCGTCTTTTTCAACAACTTGAACTTTGGGGTCTCTTTTCCTCGATCTGCGGTTAGAATTACCCAACTATTGAAATTGACCTGGCGCGATCTGTCGCAACACCTATTGAATTGTGCTGTTATGCATTTCGATTCTAATATGTGTTTGTTTCCGGGGCGGTGTGTCCTTAACTTAAGTCAACTCAACCTTCGCTGCAGTCTGTGTTTTTTTTCTCTTTTTGACTTAATTCTTCCTCCATTTCCTTTTTAAATTCGTGACGTTCGTGGGCTTCATCAATGGAATGCGACTGCTGTAGCTGTTCTTCATTCTTGGCGAACTCGCTCAATTTTGAATAATATTTTTGGATGACCTTAAGTTCCTCCTCCGTCATGTCTTCCACACTAACCAGCCTGTTGCTGGCAAGTTCGTGGGCTGCTACTAGTTCATTTAATTTTAGTTGGATTGCAAGAGAATCCTTGTTCTGTGATTTTTGAATTAAAAAGACCATTAAAAATGTAATAATCGTTGTACTCGTATTAATGACAAGCTGCCAATTTTCCGAGTAATGAAATATGGGTCCCGTTGCTGCCCAGGCAATGACAAAGAAGAACGCGGTGACGATGGCGCCCGTGCTTCCGGTAATGCTGGTTGCCTTGGCCGCAAGCTTTTCGAAAAAGTTTACCTTTTTTTGGTCGGTTGATGGTTTCATGGTTTCAATTGAAGTGTGTTTAAAATTACAGGCGATTGCGAAAACAGTTAATGGGGATGGTCACAGTAATTGTATCAATTGTGATACCCGTTTGCGCATCGTTGTTGCGGTTCCACCGCTGGCACGTGTTTGGAGAACCACACCTTGAACAATCGATGACTCAAAAAGGCAAAATATGGATCGGCACGAGCAACATCACGCTACCAGGCAACAAGAGTACATTTCCAAAGGAGTTCCGCCTGGAAAGCAGGCTTCATTATTATAGCAGTCTCTTTAATACGCTTGAAGTAAATAGTAGCTTCTATAGGATCCCACTACGTAATACTTTCCAGAGATGGGCTTTTGACGTCCAAAACGATTTTTGCTTTTCGCTTAAGCTCACAAAGGAAATTACGCACGCAAGAGACCTGGCAGGTGATATGATGATGTTGGAAAAGTTTATGGATGCGGCGCGGGGTATAAGTCAAAAAAGGGGCTGCATTTTGGTGCAGTTTCCCGGTAAGATTTCTCTCGAGCATTTCGGACGGGTAGAGCAGATATTGGAGAACTTGATGGAAACTGATCCTCACAACACATGGAGAAAGGCGATTGAATTCAGGAATAAGACCTGGTATTTGAGTGAGACTTATGAGATGCTGAATTTGTATGGCGCTCAAATCGTTTTACATGATATGCCTAAATCAAAATTGCTGGAAGCGCCCATTGAAACATCATTCCTTTATTTGCGTTTTCATGGCCCGAATGGGGATTATCGTGGCAGCTACTCAATAGAGATTTTGAAACAAAGGGCTTTGCAAATTGAACAGGCGACAGACCAGGGAAGAGATGTATATGTATATTTCAACAATACCGTCGGAGAAGCATTTAATAACGCTTTGACTCTAAAAAAGTTGTTGCGAAAGGTAGGCAGGCCGAAAATATAAAAGTTGCTACTTACTGTATTTTTCCTGGCAATTGGTACAAAAGAAACTTCGCCTCTTTTTCTTTCCAAGATGTTTCTTGATCAGGGGAAGATCACAACGCGGACAAACCTTCTTTCCATGAACCAAAAGGTGTTTCTTCAGTTCAAACTTCCTTTTCCAATTCAGGAAATCAAAGCTGTAGCTGCTTGCTGTTGATATAATTTTTGCAAGTTTTTGTGAGGGTATCGCGCCCGTCTTGCTTTCGGGGGACACCCTCACCTTAAACAAGACTTCATTCTTGATAATATTACCCACTCCTGCGAAAATATCCTGGTCCAGTAGTACGTCGCAAATCAACTCATTCGGATACTCCTTCAGCTTCTGCCTGGCTTTTTTTTCATCCCACGCCTTGTTCATTACATCAGATGACCAATCATATATATCGTCAAGATGTTTACTAATGATTTTGATCGAGCAGGTATAAAAGTAGAGGGTGCCATTTTCGAAAACTATTTTCAATCGAACCGCCCTGTTGGCCCTTGTCTGCTCGTCAACACTATAAGACCCAAACAGCAAAAAGTGAATGCGCACTGTAAAGGAAGTGAAGCGGATAAGGAAATGTTTGCCGAAAGTTGAAAAGTCCCGGACGGGTTTGTTCAGCAATTTGTCCATCTCAATTTTCGCGTTGCCACTCACTTCCAGCACTTTTTTCCCCTTGAATGTCGAAAGGGCTTCTTTCAATAAGACCATCGTTGGACCTTCTGGCATAGATCACTTTCATGGGCAGGTGCAAATGACAAGCCAGCATTTCTCTCAAATTATCGTAATGGGGCATTTGTTGCACAGCACGGATCCGGGAACCGTTAGTCTGCTAAAATTACTGAGGCAGCAAAAATCCAAGGTCAAAACTTGACCTTATTCCATCCAGAAGGGCTTTTAGAAAATAGAAGGTAACAATGCGCGTGGGATCGCGCTTGTAGTCGATTTTACCGGTACGCTTTTTTACATCCATACTTTTGTCCTTATTCTTTGGGATAATAAAATGTTTTAAAAAGAATGAAGGAACCTTCGCAACTTTTTTCTCACCATGCTCAAATTTTAATCTGTCAATCACGAGATCGTGATATTCTCCCACGATCGTACCCGTAGCTTTTTCTTCTGTTGCGGTGAATTGAAAAACCAAAGAGTTGAGCACGCCGGATTCAATATGGAACCTCCCAAGATTTTCAGAAGAAGGGTTCAGTTTAGGTAGATCTAAATTTGTTATCATGCCCTTTACTTCATAAATATTCTCTCTTAAAGGCGCACGGATAGAGGCTTGCAGTGCACCGGCATTCATGATGGAACCTTCAACGTGCGTATCTGAATAAACCGGGTCGTTTTTGTGGGGACGACTGAGTACGGGAGACATCGAAATATTTATGTTTTCAATCTTTAATGTGCCCGTTTCTTTACCCTCTTTTGGAAACTCCTCTGAAATGACGGAGGCATTATTTAGCCTGAGTTGATTTACGCGAACCTCAAACGGCATTTCTTTCAAATAGCCGTTTGGCATGGGTTGTTCTTTTGATTCACGTGGTAATCTTCTGTCCCTGAATACATACAACCTGATGTTATCAATCGATATTTTATCGGCTACCAGTTTTTTGTCCAGCAACTGCATCACATTTAATTTCTCAAACTTCAACTCCGGAATGGTCGCGTCAATGTAATCTGCCTGGCGCCCCAATTTTTTGCCCAATTCAAATTTTGAATATTTAGTATCGATCTTTAATGAGTCTATTTCTAACAATTCCTTTTTACTGTCTGCCAATAGGCTTTTTACCCGTACCGTATGAAAGGTGTTGGGAATAGAATAATTCAGGTCTGTAATCATGCATTTGACAGACTCGAAATGAAAATCATTTTTTGCCATTGAACTGTCTTGTTTGAGGTCTCCAATGTCGATTTCGCCTTTCAGCAGGAGTTTATCTTCCCCGTCAGAATGCAACCACAGTTTTGATTCCGCTATTTTGAGATGACCGATGTTCATACTGGTGAAAGGCATTTGCTTTGCAAAATCCACATGGAGGGAATCGTTTTTATTAAGCAGGAAGCGATCAAGTTTAATTTCTCCCTCTTCAAGGCTTAGCGCATTGATGGAGAGATTTTGATTGAAAAATATCTTGAGAAAATGAACCCCCGAAAGTTCGGCTACCCGAAAATTGAACTGGTGTTGGTGAATTGTATCTGTCGAATCCCGTCTAAACTGAATGGACAAGTCTTTTATCGTAAGTGATGAAGCAAGGAGGCTGGCGCTGATCGAGGAATAGCTAACTATTGCGAGAGGAGCAAGTTGTGCGAGGCGTTCCCGAACTGTATTTTGGATGACTCTGTTTACGATGATATTTCCAGTCAACAGCACTAATGAAATCCCCAATACAAAAAATATCAGGACTTTCCATTTTTTATTATTCTGCGTTTTTTTTTCGGTTGCCTCCACCATATGTTAATTTATGAGGTAACGGTTTGGATAACACACTAATCAATACGAATTTTGTGCCCAAACTTCTGGAATTTTATGAGCAGCATTTCATTTCAAAGTATCGACTGGACGAGTATTGAGAGGGTTGAACATCACGGTGAAACTGGTGTCGCATATTGGCAGACCATGGAGTTCCCGGGTCTGCGCGTTAGATTGGTAGAATATTCAAGAGGATACCAGGCAGATCATTGGTGTGAAAAGGGTCATATCGTTCACTGTCTTGAAGGTTCATTCATATCTACACTGAAAACCGGGGAACAATTTCTGCTTTCAAAGGGGATGAGCTATGTGGTATCTGACAACCTCAGCTCACATTTATCTACGACATTGGATGGAGTCAGGTTGCTTATTATTGATGGCGATTTCTTAAAGAATTAATTCAACATTTTACCAGTAAATACTATTTGGTTATTCAGGTATAATGTTACAAACCAGATCGCCTTTGGGTTCTTCCAAATTGTATCAAGCGGCAGGTAATTGAACCCGGGCGTCAATTGTACCGTTTGAGCACGCAGCTTTTCGCCCGACACAGTGGTTATGACGATTGTTGCTTTCTGACTCGCATAATTTTCAACCGCCAGTGCCATACCCGTTCCGGAGGGATTGTTAGTTAGATAAACCTTTCGGCTATTTTTTGCCGGGTTGGATATGGCAATTGTATTTGAATAGGCGATGAGTCCGGATTTGGTGACGATTCTGATTCTGTAAAAATTCTGTCCCGGTGATGGATTGTGGTCCACGAAGTTGTGATCTTCCTGGTCTCCCGAATTCTGAATGGCGCCAATGGGTTTAAAGTCCCTGCCATTTCCTGATTTTTCAATGGTGTATGACTGGGCGTTCAATTGGACCTTATCCTGCCACTTGAGAAGGACGTCGCCTTCGTTCAAAATTCCTTCAAGTGTAATATTATTATCGGCCAATAAGAAGAAAAGATTGCGCGTGATGGGTTCAATAATGGTATCCGTACATCCATTCCTGATTTCCTGGACGACGAGTTGATAATTTCCCCAAATGGTGTCAGCGGTTACCGGGTTTTGGATATTTGATGTAAATCCTCCCGGACCGGACCAATCCCAAAGCAGGCCACTTGAACCTCCGAACGGCGTTGGATAATTGCTGGCGGCTACATCACCACCAAAAAACCGGAAGTATGCGGAGGCAGGTCCGAGGGCAGATAGAATGGAGGCTACAGGCGGAAATGTATCGATTGGAACAACAAGGGTATCATTCCTGGTAAACGGGCATCCCTGAATCGGTGAAGCCGAAAGAATATATGTTCCTGGTTTGGTTAAGTTTATTTGGGAACTATCAGGGTTGGCAGCCGAAATATTGCCATCTGGTGTTTGCCAGCTGTAATATCCGGCAGTTGAACCGGAACCCAGTGAAATTGTGCCCGTGCTACGGTTACATCGCAGTGTATCCGGGTTTACCGTATAGTCCATTACAGGATCCTCTTGGAAAACCATTGGCATCATAAAATCCTGCATGTTGGAGGTAAATGAATTGGATGACCGGGATTTGAAGAAAATGGTGGAAAACATCGATGTGCACGGACTAAGACCAACCGATTTATACAATGCAGGGTCCAATCCCATTCTTGTCAGATTCAAACCGATCTCTATCAATTGAAGGGACTCGTATTGTGTACCCCAGGTCTTTCCTGGAGTTTCTGTTCCCCAGGGTGTTGAAAAAGTTGTATCCTGGGCAGGTGTGGCCGAAAAATTTGCAATGCCTGCGCCAAAGGCTGTAGTACCAGAATTAGATAACACAGAAGTATAGCCGAAGCCGGGGGTGGCTCCATCCAGCGTAGCTCCAAAATCAAAATAGTTCGGAGACACGGAGCTAAATGTAGCCTGACTTACCCAAATCCTTACGTCTACCACAGGAGCTGAACCGGGGCTGTAACTTACTGCAAGGATCAGGTCTCCCATCTGTAGTACGTTGCCGCTTGCATCAAATAACCATTGGGTATGTCCCGCATCGGTACCGGCGGAGTTAAAAACTCCTGAACTTCGTGAATACGTAAAAGATTTTTTGTAAAGTTCTATATCGAAGTATCTTGAACCCGAGGTACCTTCTGTGCTCACCCCGGTAAATAACCAAAGGGAGTCGTCAATATCTGTTCCATCTCTCCTCATGTGAGCGTATAAATCCACCAGGTCATTTTTATCGGGAATATTAGTCGATCCACCCTGCCAATTATTGGGATCATCTCCATTTTTACATGAGATTGTAAAAGCGGTAGAATCGACAAGAGGGCTGGTTGCAAGGTAGTCGCGACCGTAAGCGGCGTCCAACCAAAGTTTGCCACTAATTTTTGAAAAGAGAGGTACGGACATTCGCTTGGTAAAGCCAATATTATTGCCTACGCTTAATTGGTTGAGGTAAAGAAGTGAATTGGAAGTATCAATCACGTTTCTGCCCGAAGGGCTAAACGAAAACCAGTCATCACTCGGAACCATGCCCATTACAGGTCCATATTTGACGTAATAGTCCCTGGTGTCTCCGTCGATTCCGAAATAAGCCAGGATTCCACCATTATTCAGCTGTGCTTTAGTAAGAAAAGGGCAAGCAATACATATAAGTATTAGCCTACATGCGTAAAGCTTTTTCATAGTAGCAGGGTTTAGCTTTCTTAATGGGCAAGGAATTACGTATAATAATAACGTAATACTTGTAGTTAAATTGCTATATGTAAGGCAAAAAACTCAGGGGAAAGCCTGATGGTCTAATTCGTAGTTATACGCGTCCACGGGGAAAAGGAACTGATTATCAATAATGTTCTTTTGGCGCAATCCATTGGCCGTAATTGATCATGCACAACCCTGCAAATAAGCACAGAGCTGCGAACAAGAGGGAATGATTTATATAAGGAATGGCTTCGTAATATAGATCAGCGACGCCTTGCGTCATTAATAAAATCTCATTTAAGACGACTGCCGCTGCAAAAATGATCATGCCTGTCGTGGTAGACCAGTTGAAATTAATCCGATCACCGGTGAGTGAATAGGCCAGTAAAAAAAGGGTGATTACGCCCAGGAGTGCAAGGTGCAGGTAACCGATCACGATGGGCCGGAAACCGAAGGCGAGATCGCTCAGTGAAGGAATGACCGATCCCGCCTGCAGGCAGAATTTGATGGATAAAGCCATTCCGCTTAGAAGGAAAATAGCCCGCGGCAATGCGGCCAGGTGTAATTTGATCAGAGGTAAAACTTTTGCAACCGAGCGCACCGTCATCACCCATCCGGCCAATTGAAAGAAAACGGCAATGACCACAAGCACGTAAATCGCAAGTGGAATTTTTAACCATAAGGCCGAGAGAAAGTATGCCGGCGGACAGGCAACAACAAAATACACAAATGACCTCATCAATTTCTTATTCTCAATCCCTGAATCAAGCAGCTGCTTTGCCAAGAGGCCCATGCACGCAAAGAAGAACCATCCATTGTATTGAAAATGCAGGAAGAAATATACGGATGCCAGGTAGGTGTTAGGGTGAACATGCCTGGTAGCAAGCATAAAGGCAAGTGAAAATGCGCCGAAGGCGGAAATGACACTGAAGATGATGGCCGCTTTAAACCAATAATGAGTGACATTTTTCTGTCCACTTCGCGCTAAAGCGCTCCAATATATAACACCGAACCACCAGGAAGCAAAAATTGAAGCCGTAGAAAAGACGATTGACAGGAACGCATAACCGATGAATGGAAACGTAAGGAGCATGCCATATGCGGTAACCAGATTGGCATACAGCACTTTTCGGAATCGCTGAAACGCTGTTGGGTCACCCGTTTCGCAAAGATAGCCCACCATCAGGGTCATGAGTGCCTGCGTGATCCATCCTGCAAAGGCAAAATGAGAATGGGCCTGCAACAGGAATTTTTGATTGACAATGGGAAGGGAGAAAGCGATTTTATAACGGAGAATCACACCTGCAAAAGCAACTAATAATAAATTGAAAATGGAAACCTGGAGCCATTTTTTTAAAGACGGATTGGTTCCTGCTTTATTGAACATATGATATCGATGTAGTAATGGAGCCTGGGTCAATCCGATTCTTTTTAGCAATAGACTTTGCCGTGCAGAACACTCAGGAAGCCCTTACGCTCTAATGCTTTGATGGCCCGGATCACGGTTTCCACACGAAGTCCCGTCATATCGGCAATCTGTTGGCGGGTCAACTGCACTTTGTTACGAATGGGATTAATATTCCTTCCCGTTTTTTTAAAATAAGAAATTAATGTCATCAGCCGGTGTTCAGGATTGGGTTGTGCGAGTTCCCTGACAAGCAGAAATTTGAATCTCATCTCTTTCACCAATTGACGGGTGAAGTCAAAATGAATTTCAGGATCTGATTTCAGCAATCTTAGAAAGCTGTCTTTTTTTAACCGTATAATCAAGGATGGTTCATTCGCAATGGCAGTTGCTACATACTCCTGATCATCAAACAGTGCCAATTCACCAAAACATTCCCCCGCTTCAACCATCGTTTGGATGAATTCCCTGTCGTCCTCATAAAGGTTCACCCATCGCACGGATCCACTCACCAGTTGGTGATAATAATGTGCTTCACATCCTTCTTCGAAGATTATTTCATCGGCTGCCAGCTTCTTGTAGGTGCCGCCCCACGCAAGCAAAGAATCGACTGATATCAAAATGGAGTTTTTGGCTGTTTCAGCAAACGTAAAGGTATCAATCTAAAGGATTCATGACCATCGCCAGCCGGGAATATGACCAGAATCATGTTTTATGGAAACTTTCACCTGGCTTCAATTAAGTTATTGGTTTATAATTATTTAACAGTGAATTTGAGTTACCCATAACATGATTAATATCAGGTTTGCTTGTTTTATGATTGCACGCATAAAATTCGAATGATGGCTTTTCTAATCTTGTGGCACAATCTAAAATGAATTTTATGAAGCATCTTATTTTCCTGGGCTTGATAACTATGGGGTTAATCTCCTGCGGTGGAAACACATCTTCCGAAAAAAAGGAGAATCCTTCATCTACCGAACCCCAAACTGCTGCCAGCGGGAATCCATCCTACGATCCCAACAGGGGTGAGGGGAAATTCACAAAAGTGGATGTTAGCGCAACTCTTGACGCATCAAAGGCAACGTCTGGCGAAAAAGTGTTTTCTGTAAAATGTAGTTCCTGCCATAAAACAACGGATGAAAAACTGGTGGGCCCAGGTTGGAAGGGCGTGACCTCCAGGCATAAAGCTGAGTGGATCATGAATTTCGTGACCAACACAGATGAAATGCTGGACAAGGACCCTAAGGCACAGGCCCAACTTGAAATTTGCCTGGTGCGAATGCCGAATCAGAATTTGTCGGACGACGATGCGCGCAATGTATACGAATTCATGCGCAAAAATGATGGTGTAAAATAGTTATAGCTCCTATAATCCTAACAATAAAAGTATGAACAGAAATAAAACATGGTTAATAGCACTGACCAGCTTAGGCTTGGTATTGTGTTTATATTCCTGCAAACCGAAAAATGCCTCAAATGCAATATCCTCTGATGCGGCTGTGAAAGCCTATGTTGCCCCAGGCAAATACGATGAGTTTTACAATTTTGTTTCCGGTGGGTTCAGCGGTCAGATGGCAGTGTATGGATTGCCCTCCGGCCGTTTGTTGAGAGTGATACCGGTGTTTTCGGTTGATCCTGAAAAGGGGTGGGGCTATAGTGAAGAAACAAAGGCCATGCTGAATACCTCACACGGCTTTGTTCCATGGGATGATTTGCACCATCCTGAATTATCACAGACCAACGGAGAAATTGATGGCCGGTGGCTTTTTGGAAACGCAAATAATACACCGCGTGTAGCCAGGCTGGATCTCACCACCTTTCGAACCGCAGAAATTATTGAGTTGCCCAATAGCGCGGGAAACCACAGTTCCCCTTTCATTACGGAAAACACAGAGTATGTTATTGCGGGTACGCGCTTCAGTGTTCCACCCGACAATTCCAATGGCGATGTGCCCATCAATACTTACAAAAAGAATTTCAAAGGAACCATCAGCTTCATCAGCGTTGGTAAGGAAGATGGAAAAATGGATATCGCCTTTCAGATTCAATGTCCCGGTGTGAATTTCGACCTGAGTCATGCAGGCAAAGGGAAATCACACGGATGGTTTTTCTTCAGTTGCTATAATACAGAACAGGCAAACACCTTACTGGAAGTAAATGCTTCGCAGCGGGATAAGGATTTTATTATGGCAGTGAATTGGAAGAAAGCTGAGGAATATTTAAAAGCCGGAAAGGGAAAGAAAGTTTCTGTGAAGTATGCCCACAATGTGTACAATGAAAAGACCCATTCAGCAACATCAGAGATCAGGACCGAAGTAACCGTTCTGGATTCAAAAGAACTCAAAGACATCTGTTATTTCATTCCCTGTCCCAAGTCACCACACGGATGTGATGTTGATCCAACCGGGGAATACATCGTGGGAAGTGGAAAGCTTGCGGCTTTGATTCCAGTATTCAGTTTTGATAAAATGATAAAAGCGATCGCCGACAAAGCTTTTGAAGGAGAATTTGACGGCATTCCTGTAATAAAATATGAAGCCGCTCTATATGGTGAAGTAAAAAAGCCAGGCCTCGGGCCTTTACACACCGAATTTGACGGTAAGGGATTTGCCTATACCACGATGTTCGTTTCAAGCGAAGTGGTGAAATGGAATATCAAAGACCTGACAGTGGTTGATCGTGTACCAACTTATTATTCTGTTGGTCACCTGTGCATTCCTGGTGGTGATAGCAGGAAGCCCAACGCGAAATATTTGATTGCCTATAATAAAATTACCAAGGACCGTTATCTTCCCACGGGCCCTGAGCTTGCACAAAGCGCGCAGCTTTATGATATCACAGGGGAGAAAATGCAGTTGATTTTGGATTTCCCCACAATTGGCGAGCCCCATTACGCACAGGCAGTATCCGCGGACCTCATTAAAGGCCGTTCGGTGAAGTTTTTCAAAATTGACGAAAATGGCAGCCCATATGTTTCCAAGGGAGAGCCCACCGCCAAAGTCGTTCGTGAAGGAAATAAAGTCCATGTATACATGACCGCCATTCGTTCTCACTTTGCGCCCGATAATATTGAAGGGATCAAGATGGGAGATGAGGTATACTTCCACGTTACCAATCTTGAACAGGATTGGGATGTACCTCATGGATTTGCCGTGAAGGGCGCGGTCAATGCTGAATTGCTGGTCATGCCTGGAGAAACACAAACATTAAAATGGATCCCTGACCGCGTTGGAATTTTCCCGATTTACTGCACCGACTTTTGCAGTGCCTTGCACCAGGAGATGTCGGGCTATGTGCGAATTTCCCCGGCAGGAAGCAACGTACCGCTGTTATTCAGCACAGGGAAAAACCAGCCAAAACCCGATAGCACTGCCGGAACGAAATAACTAAGACCGTCCTGTCGTCGCCACAAATTGTCTCATTTTTAATCAATGGGTATGAAAAAGATTGAATGGATACTTATGCTATTATTTCTTGGTGGAGTTGCTGCATGTGACAACGCAGCGAATAGCGCAGACAAAAATGCAACCGTTGCCCAGGCACCCGCTCCGGCTGGTGGCCAGGAGGCGGTCAAAGATGATGAGTCTGCAAAAGATGTCGTGAAAATCGCCGTTGGCTCCAAGGACCACACAACACTGGTGGCTGCATTGAAACAAGCCGACCTGGTGACCTCACTTTCCAATGCGGGGCCATTCACGGTATTCGCGCCAACAAATGATGCATTTAACAAACTTCCCGCAGGCACGGTAGATGGTTTGATGAAAGATGACAAGAAGGCCGATCTTCAAAACATTTTGCAGTATCATGTTACGCTTTCTGCTTTGAAGGTGGAAAATCTTGTTGACGGTCAAACCCTGGGCATGGTGAATGGAGATAATGTTACAGTAAGTGTGAAAGACGGAAAAGTGACTCTGAATGGAAATGTGCACATACTTGGCTCCGTCCAGGCATCAAACGGCATGGTGCATATTGTGGATGGAGTGCTTCTGCCACCTGCAAAAAAATAATGCCGCGCAATCATGCAGAGTCTGTACGATCAAAAGTAATTCATCATGAAAAAAAAGTTGAGCAGACTTTCAAGGATTTTATTGCTGCTTGCAGCAATCGCATTGGTCTTTGTTTTATTCACACCCATCTGGCGCATAGACCTCGATGCACCGCAATACCCGGAAGGATTGAGACTTCAAATACACGCCACCGGGTTGCAGGGAAATGTTGATATCGTCAATGGCCTTAACCATTACATTGGAATGAAGACTTTGCACAATGAAGATTTCATTGAATTTAAGGTCTTGCCGTATTGCATTATTTTCTTTGTGATTCTTTTTGCCGTAACTGCGTTTGTTGGCAAACGCAGGTTGTTGAATATTTCATTTCTGTTGTTCGTGGCATTTGGTGTCATTGCCATATATGATTTCTGGCGTTGGGAATACGACTACGGGCATAATCTGAATCCCAATGCAGCCATTGTAGTGCCGGGGATGGCTTACCAGCCTCCACTAATAGGATTTAAACAGTTGCTAAATTTTGGCGCTTACTCAATTCCGGACATTGGTGGTTGGTTGTTTATAGGAGGAGGAGTTCTTTTACTGGTTTGCTTAATCCTGGAATGGCGCACTTCAAAAAAAACAGCGAAAAAGTTGCAAGCGGCTATCATTTTGCTTCCATTAGCCTTTAACAGCTGTGCTTCGGGACCACAACCCATCGCCATTGGCGTAGACAACTGTTATTTTTGCAAGATGACCATTTCAGATCCGAAGTATGGTGCAGAGCTTGAAACAAAAAAAGGCAAGCTGTTTAAATTTGACGACATCCACTGTCTTTTGGGATTCAGGAAAGCCGGGATGATTGAAGAGAAAGAGGTAAAAGAAATTTACCTCGTTGATTTTACAGGAAAGCATCTGCTTTTCAAAGCCGATGAGGGATACCTGTTAAGAGGTGGGGAAATACATGGCCCGATGAATGGCGACATCATTGCTTTTCAAAACAAAGACAGCCTGAATGGTCAAATGAATAGATGGAAAGCGACTTCTTCAACCTGGCAGGAGATTCAGAAATGAGATTAATTCTAATCATATTGATTGCCATAGTGGCCACACCCGCCTTGCCAAATAGTATCAGGGTGGGGAAGAAAGAGTCATTTCAATCCATTGCCCAGGCCATCGCCGCAGCCAAGAGAGGCGATACGATATGGATTGAAAAAGGAATTTATTATGAGAAGAATCTTGTCATCAACAAACCCATCGTTTTGAAAGGAATCGGGCAGCCGATACTGGAGGGTGAAAAAAAATACGAAATCATTACCATTAAGGCGGATCATGTTACAATCGATGGATTTATACTCCGGCATACGGGTGTATCCAGTTTAATTGACTTTGCCGCCATCAGGATTTCCAGTTGTCGCGATGCTGCCATTGTCAACAACGTTATTATCGACGCCTTTTTTGGAATATATTCTCAATATGGAACGCATTGCCTGATTAGAAATAATACGCTTAAAGGAGCAGGCCAGACAGAGCAGGAAAGCGGAAACGGCATTCATTGCTGGAAAAGCGATAGCATGTCGATTATTGGGAATTCCGTTAACGGCCATAGGGATGGGATCTATTTTGAATTTGTGACCAATTCTGTGATTTGGAGAAATCTCTCGTTTAAGAATATTCGATATGGATTGCATTTTATGTTCTCCAATGATGATGCCTATATCGCCAATGTCTTTGAAAACAACGGTGCGGGCGTGGCGGTCATGTTTTCAAAAGGGATAAAGATGTTCAGTAATTATTTCAAAGAGAATTGGGGAGACGGCGCCTACGGTCTATTACTAAAGGAAATCAACGATAGTCGGCTGGATGGGAATCACTTTGAAAGCAATACGATGGCTGTTTATGCTGAAGGGGCCAACCGCATTGATATGGTTAAGAATGTATTTAAGAATAATGGATGGGCACTTAAAATCCAGGCCAGTTGTACAGATATTTCACTTCGTCATAATAATTTTCTTGGAAATACTTTTGATGTGGGCACAAACGGCTCTCTTGTACTCAATCAATTTGATGGTAATTATTGGGATAAATACGAAGGATATGACTTAAACCGGGATGGTATTGGTGATGTACCCTACAGGCCTGTGAGCTTGTATTCCATGATTGTTGAAAGAAACCCCTCGGCGATGGTTTTGTTCCGCAGTTTTATGACTTCTCTTCTTGAAAAATCAGAAAAAATATTGCCCACGCTCACACCCGAAAATCTGAAGGATAATGCTCCGCTCATGAAACCTCTGCACTTATGATCATCGGCAACAACGTAACAAAAAAATTTGGCAGGCTCCCTGCGCTGAATAATGTGTCAGTCACCTGCAACAAAGGAGAATGTATTGCGCTGATTGGCCCCAACGGCAGTGGAAAGACCACCTTTATCAAATGCATCCTGGGCATGGTGGTGCCCGATAGCGGCTTCATCACTTTCAATGGAAAAAATATTTTGCACGACTGGCAATACAGGAAGTGTATTGGCTACATGCCACAGATAGGCCGTTATCCCGATAACATGACCATCGGTCAGGTCTTTGACATGATGAAAGATATCAGGCTTGGTGAAACGAATGGGAAGCAGGACGAAGAACTTATTGATGCATTTGGATTGAGGCAACTGTTTAATAAAAGAATGAGAACACTGTCTGGAGGTACCAGGCAGAAGGTGAGTGCCTCGCTTGCTTTTCTTTTCAATCCCGATGTCCTGATCCTGGATGAGCCCACAGCTGGTCTGGACCCATTGGCATCGGAATTTTTAAAAGAGAAAATCATAAAAGCAAAAAAGGGTGGGAAATTGGTGCTCATCACTTCACACGTGCTTAGTGAACTTGATGACATGGTAACCCAGGTGATTTACATGCAGGAGGGTAACATGCTCTTTCATAAAAGACTGGAAGACTTGCGCAGGGATACGGGCGAGCAGAAACTTTCAAAGGCCATTGCCGCTGTAATGCAGGGAAAATAAGTGAGAGGTTGGAATATCCAGGTAATAAACAAAGGGATGAAAAAAATAATCAAATATGTGTTCACGGATATCCTGAGAAATAAGATCGTATTGGGATATACCTTGTTTCTGCTTCTATTATCGTTTAGTGTGTTTAACCTGGAAGATAATACGTCCAAAGGGTTACTCAGTTTGCTGAACATCATGTTGATCATGGTACCCCTCGTATCAATCATTTTCTCGACGATCTATGTTTATAACAGTTCAGAATTTATCGAATTGCTGGTGAGCCAACCGCTGAAAAGAAAAAGCCTTTGGATTAGTCTCTTTACCGGGCTTGCCGGATCTCTTTCCCTTGCCTTCCTTATCGGAGTAGGAATACCAATAATCTTGTATGCACCGGGTGCAACGGGAATCATGATGCTGGTCACAGGGGTTGCGCTTTCTGTAATATTTGTGGCTATAGCCATGCTGGCCGCTGTGTCAACCAGGGACAAGGCAAAGGGTATTGGCGTTGCCATTTTTCTTTGGCTCTATTTTTCGCTATTGTTTGACGGACTGGTGTTGTTTATACTTTTCCAATTTGAAGATTACCCCTTGGAAAAATTTATGATTGGGGCAAGCGCAATGAATCCAATCGACCTGGGCCGAATATTGATCTTGCTCAAAATGGATATTTCTGCATTAATGGGCTATACGGGCGCAGCATTCAGGGATTTTTTTGGAACTAAAATGGGATTCGCTGTAGCGCTTTCCATTTTGGGTCTTTGGATGATCACGCCATTCTGGCTTTCCCTCAGGAAATTCAGCAGGAAGGATTTATAAAATGGGATCCCGGAAATGAAGAACGACATCAACTCGAGAGGAGACGTAGAACGGCTGGTGACCAAATTCTACGAAAAGGTAATCGCCGATCCATTGATTGGGCCAATCTTTACCGAAGTGGTCCAGGTAAACTGGGAAAAGCACTTGCCTGTGATGTTCAATTTTTGGGAAAATGCCCTCTTTTATACCGGGAATTATTCCGGGAATCCTATGATGTCGCACCAGCGACTGAATGAGATATTCCCCCTTCAGGAACAGCATTTTAACCAGTGGGTGTTGTTGTTCACTGAAACCGTGGATGAATTGTTTGAAGGGGAGAAGGCAAATTTGGCCAAGCAGAAGGCCCTTAGTATTTCAACGATTCTGAGGATCAAAATTCTCAAAGAAAGCAAAGAAGGTCTGATCTGATTTCAATGCTGACTGGCTGCTTCTTCCAGAATGATCTTTCCCCTTTCCAGGGCTTTTTCAAATGAATCTGTGACGTTGGCTTTCCCAATGGCGAACAAAAGCCGCGCATCCTTCAATTCCCGGATGACCTGGGAACTATGCACTTCAGAAAGGATGAGCCTGGTGCCGCGTTGTTTAGACGCTTTATGCACTTCCTTAATTGTTTTTATTCCCGTCGCGTCAATTATCGGCACTCGTCGCATGCGAATGATAAGGACGATGGGCGGCCTTTCTATGAGTTTCATGGCGTCCCTGAATTTATAGGCAGCACCAAAGAATAGTGGCCCTTCAATCTCAAATACTTCTACCTTATTTGGGATAGTGTAGTTTCCAATTGCTTCGGCGTCTTTCCCATCATTGTTGCTTTCAAAATCTTTTGTTATTATGCTAACGTCACTGAATTTGATCATGTTTCTCATGAAAAGAAATACCGCCAGCACCATTCCTATTTCAATTGCAACTGTAAGGTCTACCAATACAGTGAGCAAAAAAGTCGTCATCAAAACGGCGACATCGCTCCTTGAACTTTTTAGTATGGAAGCGAAGTTTTGCCATTCACTCATATGATAAGCAACGACCACCAAAATCCCAGCCAGTGCGGCCATGGGAATATAAGCCACCCACTTGCCGAAAATCAGCATGATGAGTAAAAGAAAAATAGCATGCACCATTCCAGCCACAGGCGTGCGCCCGCCATTTTTTACGTTGGTGGCGGTGCGGGCAATGGCACCGGTAGCCGGTATTCCGCCAAAAACAGCCGAAAAAATATTGGCCGTTCCCTGTGCAATCAGCTCCATATTTGATTTGTGATTTCCTCCAATCATACCATCAGCGACTACTGCGGATAACAGTGATTCTATTCCGGCCAATAACGCTATGGTAAATGCCGGTTGTATGAGCGTCTTAACTGTGGCGAAATCCATATTCGGAACAACTGGTGAAGGCAATGAGGAGGGGATGGCCCCGAATCTGCTTCCGATTGTTTCTACTGGCAATCTTAGAACCTGCGTCAAAATTGTTGCGATGAGAAGGGCGATCAGCGAACCTGGAATTTTATGGGTAATCTTCGGCCAAAGAATAATGATCAGGATTGTCATCGTTGCGAGTCCCGCCGCGTATAAATTTGCGGTGTCGGAGCTGTGCAGGTACGCGTTCCATTTATCCGGAAAATCCGCGGGTACGGCTCCCATTTTCAATCCGAAGAAGTCCTTCATTTGTGAAGAGAAGATGATGAGTGCAATTCCACTGGTGAAACCAACGATTAATGGGTGGGGGATAAACTTAATGACGGACCCTAGTCGGGCAAATCCCATAAGGATGAGCATGACTCCAGCCATAAATGTGGCGATGATTAGCCCATTTACACCATGAACCTGCACGATGCCATAGACGATCACGATAAATGCTCCTGTGGGGCCGCCTATCTGCACGCGGCTTCCTCCTAATGCTGAGATGATAAATCCGGCAATAACTGCGGTGAACAATCCCTTTTCGGGTGAGACGCCGGAAGCAATGGCAAATGCAATGGCCAGTGGCAAAGCAACGATGCCAACAATTAACCCTGCCATCAGGTCTTTTGTAAATTGCTGTCGATTGTAGTCTTTTAGTATGTCAAATAGCTTTGGCTTAAACATTCATTTAGCATTAACCATAGTGACAGGATAGATAATTGAAGCTGTCTGGCAATTCGGTTTATATTACAAAGGTATTAGGATCTGAGGCTGAATGCAATAAACAAATGCAGTTGAGGAAGTGATTTTTGTCACTTTTTCTAAATTAAAATTTAGTCAACATGAGTATCAAGGGTCTATTCCCGATAGACAATTGGGATTTTAAAACGGCTTCAGTCCTTTCTGAAATGCCCGAGGATGATTTGAATCTACTCACGGCAAATAAATCGGTTTATACATTTAAAAAATCAGAAGTCATTTTCAGAGAGGGAGGATTTCCTTCCGGTATTTTTTACATTATAGATGGTAAGGTCAAAAAATATAAGGTGGACAAGGATGGAAGGGAGCAAATCATTTATGTGGCGAATACAGGCGAAATGATCGGGTACCATGCAGTACTTGCTGAGGATCGATACCCAGACTCTGCAGCCGCCTTGGAACAGAGCATGATTGCATATATTCCAAAAGAGGATTTCCAGGCGGCTCTGCGTCAATCTTCTGTTTTGGGCAAATTACTTTTGAAAACTTTGAGTCATGAATATGCTGTTTTGGCAAACACACTTCGATTATTTGGACAACGCTCTGTGCGGGAAAGGCTGGCAACCCAGCTTATTGTAATGAGAGAAAAATACAAGAAGAATTTTGAACCTGGTAAGCCTGTTGAAATCAATATGGGCAGGGATGATTTAGCCAGTCTCATTGGTACTGCCAGGGAAAATGTGATAAGAGTTTTATCAGAGTTTAAAGACTCTGGAATTATTGAAACCAGGGGAAGAAAGATTATCGTAATAGATGTTAAGCGATTGATTGCGCTTTCGAATTACGAATGAAATCATCAGCTCGCTGAATTTTTTGTAATATTTGTTACAGATTCTCCTTAACCGGAAGTCGAATAGAAGTGGGAAAAAGCGACACCATATAGCATGCCATTTACAATTAATATACGTTGTGCAAGAATCGGGATTTGGATGCTTCTTGCCAGTCCATATTTTGCTGGCTGCTCTGCAAAAACTGATCTTGGACCAGACCATATGACTGGCATCCTTAGCAAGGCGGAGACCCTGCCAGAAAGCGGTGAACAAAAGATTATGTTCCTGGATTCTTCCTTCAGGAAAATCGATAAGCCAACCGCTTTAGACAGAATTCGATATTATAGTTTCAAAACTTCGCATTTCGGCCGAACGCAGGATTATATGAAGGGCCTGATTTACGCCGATAGTATTATTTCACTGACCGAAGAATATGCCGGAAACTCCGAAATGGCAAGATGGTTGGCCTCCGCTTATCTATCAAAAGGCAATTTCTTTCTTTTGATGGGGAGATATGACGAATGTCTATTTTATTTTGCTCAGGGACGGCAGATTATGTTGGAAAAGGCCCCTGACAACTGCAAATCTTCGGGATACCTGGGACAAATCGCAAATGCACTTTTTGCACAGAGGCATTACCAGGCAGCGGCTTCCTACTATTTGCAGGCTTGCACAGAAGATACGCTTTGCTATGAGAATGAATTCGTCAAATTTACCTATAAACAATCCAACCTGGATAATGTTGGAATTTGCTACAGTCGACTAAATATGTGGGACAGTGCGAGCGTATTTTATGATTCCACTTTAAAGATAATTCACGACAACGAATATCGTTTTCCACGAAGAGCAGAGTATATGCAGATAGCCAAAGCGGTGGTTTGGGGAAACCAGGCAGGTTATTTCACTCACTTGGGTAAATACAATCTTGCTGAATCTCTGTACATAAAATCAACAAAGATTATCCCTGTAGACGACAGCAAGTTTGCACAAACCCTTCGGCTTGATTTTGCAGAGCTATACAGGATAAAAGGGGACACAAATAAAGAAGTATCGGTATTAAATGAAGTAGGTAATTCATTAAAACGCTTACCTGGTGATCAACTTTTGCAAAGATATTACCTGGCAATGGCCCAATATCATGAGCGACAAAATGAAAAGGGAAAGTCGAATATCTATCTGAACCAGTATGCTCTATTAAGCGATTCTATCCATAAGCGTGATGAGCTGTTTAGGACAATGGATGTGAATGCACAATTGGACAACCGGTACCAGAAGGCATTAAATGAAAACCTGGAGAAGGACAATAAGTTGAAGAAGATTTATATTGTCGCCTTTGCATTGCTGGCGGTACTGTCTGTGGTGATTTTCTCTCTGTTATTCATCAACCACAGAAAGACCAACCTACTAAATAGGAAACTGGACCTTGAGGCAGAGCGGGAGCGGATATCAAAGGAGTTACATGATGATCTGGGCAGCAGTTTAACCAGCATGCAGATTTTGGCGAAAAAACTTATGGCTTCATCCGGGGAGCAGCACCAGGAAATCCTGAACAATATTGTCAATATCACAGATGGATCCATAGATCAAATGGGTGAAATCATCTGGATGTTAAATGATACCACAGGTTCACTTGGCGGCTTGATTGCACATTTGCGTGCATATATGGCCGATTACATTCAAACAACCGGCCTTCAGCTTTCTCTTGATTTTAAAAACAATTGCAAGGAGGATTGTCATTTGAGCAACGCTCAACGAAGGAACCTACTATTGGTATTCAAGGAGATTTTCCACAACGTTGTAAAACATGCCAGGGCAACGGAATTTTCGCTGGATTGCACCAGCGAAGACCAGTCTATTTATTTTGTTGCCCATGACAATGGAATAGGACTTTCGCCAAATGATCCTGGTGCGGGAAGAGGCATCGGGCATATCAAAACAAGAATTGAAGACATTGGCGGAAACGTCCTGTTTCACAGCCATTCCGGAGTTGAGATCAAAATTTCCATCCCCAAAATCCCCAGGAAATAGGCAATCTGTGGAATGCGGGGCAAGTTTCAATGTTCAAAGAAACTTTCAGTCCTTAGTACACAAAAGTGCCGTATGTCGAATTAGGAATAACTGTAATTTGAACGAGGAAAATTTTCGGGCATCCATAGACCAAGTTTACGTCATGATCAATGTTTGTATCGTCGAGGACAGGGAAATAATGAGGCAGGCAATAGAGGAGATTATTTTGGCTTCTAAAGAGTTGCAATGTATTGGCTCATTTACCTGTGCCGAACCATTAATAAGGGAGTTTGAAGATTTACAGCCAGATATCACCCTAATGGATCTGGATTTACCCGGAATGTCTGGTATCGATGCCATTTTTCATATTAAAACGGGCCATCCCAAAGCAAAGTTCCTGGTGCTGACTGTATACAATGATGACGAAAAAGTATTCAAGGCCATCAAGGCGGGTGCCGGCGGGTATCTTCTAAAAAAATATTTTTTTGATCATCTTATCGAGAACATTATTGAGCTGAGCAACAACGGGGCTCCCATGTCTCCCGAAATTGCGCGGAAAGTAATCAGTTATTTTCAACGTGATGAGCAACTGAATTTGAGCGAGCTCACTGAAAAAGAAAAAGTTGTCCTCGGCCAGATTGTGGAGGGCTATTTATACAAAGAGATTGCCTCGAAACTTAATGTTGGTATTGATGCCATAAAGAAACACGCACATAGTATTTATGAAAAGCTACATGTGCGAAATAGGAGCGAAGTGGTACGGAAATATTTATCTTCTTGAGAGAATCAGTGAATTTGAAATCTAAATAATTGTATTAGGGGCGGGGGTTATAAACGGTCTGCATCCTGGATGCCCGACCGGTGTAAAAAGCCCGTAAGGTGAGAATTTTATGGGCCTTTTTACAATATAAGTTATCGTAGAAGGAAATAGGGAAGCTGATGCTGACATTCAAACAGCCGTTGCTAACACCAAACATGGCATCAAGCTTGTTAATACATGGGAAGAGATCGGCACCGAATATCTATTTCCATAACACGCGATTATGTAATCGCCCGTCACTTTTGATTTGCCTGCATGTATTTTTTCAGAAACTCTTTCTTCGAATCGTGATACGATTTAACTGCCCCAACTTTGTACATGCAATATATACAGATCCAGGCCAGGTCCAGTTGGTGCTTCAGGAAGCCTGCGCGGGCGCTTCCCGGATATAGATGATGATTATTGTGCCATTCCCCGGTAAATAATCCGGGCCTTGTTTGATTGATGGACAAGTTGCTCCTGTCAAAATCCAAGCCATCCACATGCTTTTCATGTCCTTTGGCATGTCCGGTATAGTTAAAAGTCCTTACACCAATAAACCATATCATTGCCGCACTAAATAGTGCACAGGAAAGTGCGTGACCGCCCACCAGATAAAGAACAGTATACCAAAATGTCCAGTTCAACAACCATGCGAAAATGGTGTATGCCGGACTCGCGATAGACCCCCATTTTGTATACTGTTTAAATGAATTGATCCGTATTCCGGTGTGCTTCATAAACCTGGTAGCCTTTTGGTAGTCTTTTTCCTCTAGATTGTTCGAAATGCGCTGGTGGTTCACCTCAGCCATCATACAATACCATATACCTGCCCTTGAGTTATAGGGATCACCGGGTTGGTCTGATTTGGCGTGATGTACGTGGTGGGAAAGAACATATATTTCTTCGGGAACAGTTTTGATGACCAGGTTCTGGGTAAGAAAGCGCCAGATGGGGTGACTGAAACGGAAGGCCTGGTGCGTGCAATAACGGTGCAGCCAAACCGTAGCGTGCGTCCCCATAATGATCATGGTATACAGAAAGATCACGATCAACAATTGCCATGTAAAATACCTGGTGATGAAAAAATACAGGAAAGGGAACATGGTGGCAGCCATGATCCAGCTGACCAGGGATATCCAGTTTTTCCGCGTTTTGAAAATATTGATTCTGTTGAATGATTCCCTGAATAACTGTTTTGTGGTCGGAATGATCAGTTCGCCCTTCTCGTTTTCCCATCCATAGGAGGGTTTCTGAAGAATATGATCTATAAATGCCATTTTGCTCTTGTTAAGTGTTGAAAAAGCGGGGAACCGATTTGAAATAATAACCCGAAATCTCCTCCTGTTTGTAATCGTTAGGTCGCCTTGGTTAGTTGTACTGCGTTCAGACCGCGCGGTCCCCGCTCTACAAGGAACTGAACCTTGTCTGATTCTTCTACCGGCTCCATCATGTCTTTTACATGGAAGAATATGCGTTCATTGGTAGAGAGTTCATTGATGAACCCGAATCCCTTGGCTCTGTTGTAGAAAGTAACCGTGCCCTTTCTGAATTCATCCTCTTCGGAAAATTCCTGTTTGGGCACTCCAATTTGTATGTCTTCCTGGAGAAAGATCTTTTTGTGTGACGGATCCTGGGGCGTGTCCGTCAGATTCCCATTTTCGTCGAGATAGGCCATCATTCCTTCGAGAGAATTGCCATTCCTTTTATTGGCCTTCCGTTCTTCCACTTTTTGCTTTTTATCCTGCTTCTGTTTGAGTCTCTTTTTTTCCTTTTCTTTTTTACTAAATGTTTCTTTTGATTTCGCCATATTTAAAGCTTTTATTTGAGAACCCCTTGATACCCGGGTCCAAAATAGAAAGGCAGCTAGTAAGACAAATTAAGATGCAAATTGCAGAGCAGGATAATTCAACGATACTAAATGCGGTAGTACTGCAATTTACGCAAAATCCCGACAGACTGATAAACTATTTATTTTGAGAATGCACTGATGGCCTGAAGTTAAACAGCCCAACCTGAAAGGACACAATCGGGCGGCGACTCCCTACTATCAGGAAATAATAGTACCTTTTATTTTCTTGAATAAGATTTGATACTATGTCAAGATCAGTCATTACGGGAACAGGCGCATGTATCCCGGAAGGAATTAAACTCAATCAGGATTTTGCACAACATGTCTTTTTCGACGAAAAAGGTGTTCCAATACCCGATTCTGCAGAAGCCATTATCGAAAAGTTCGCGAAAATTACCGGAATCAGGGAACGACGTTATGTTCCTGCCCATCTAAATACGTCCGATATCGCCGCTGATGCTGGCCGACAGGCGCTTTTGGACAGCGGCATCGACCCGGAAACGCTCGATCAGATCGTAGTGGCACACAATTTTGGTGATGTCGCATTTGGTAGTTTGCAGTCGCAAAATGTGCCCTCGCTCGCAACAAGGGTTAAACACTTATTAAAGATTGCGCGGCCTGAATGCATTGCGTATGATGTATTAGTAGGCTGCCCGGGATGGGTGCACTCCGTCATTCAATCCCATGCATGGTTCAAGGCAGGCATGGCAAAAAAAATTCTCGTGATAGGTGCTGAAACGCTGTCGAGGGTTGTGGATATCTCTGATCGCGACAGCATGATCTTTTCAGATGGTGCTGGCGCCTGTGTGATGGAATACAAGGATTCTCCGCCGAATGGCCCCGGGATACTTGGCACATCCGCGATGACTCAAAGCATGGATGAAATAGATTATATCGATATGAGGAAGTCGTATAAATCGTGCAACGGCGATGCTTCCCTCTATATTAAAATGAAAGGAAGGAAGGTTTATGAATATGCATTGAAGCAGGTTCCCGCCGCTATGAAAGCATGTCTTGATCAGGCGGGGGTAGATATACGGCAGGTCAGCAAAATATTAATTCACCAGGCCAATGAGAAAATGGACGAAGAAATTGTGAAAAGGTTGTATGCCTTGTACGATTTAACTCCGAGTACTCCCAACATCATGCCGATGAGCATACAATGGCTTGGAAACAGCTCTGTGGCAACTGTGCCTACGCTATATCATATCATTCGAAAAGGGGAAATGCCAGAACATCAAATCAGGGAGAATGATATCATTCTATTTGCATCTGTGGGTGCCGGTATGAATATAAATGCCGTGTGCTACCGGGTTTAAAACCTACCAGGCTGTATCAGCCTTTCGCATCAAGCCTGGTAAATTCTGTGCCATTGAAAATCCTTGCCAGGCTTTCGTTGCGCGTTTTTTTATATTCTTCAAGATTGGTTTCACTCACGATTCTCCAGAGATTCTTTCGGCTTAATTCCTGGTAATCTGAAGTCTTAATAAATAAACCTTTTATCGGATTGCGAGTCTTGAACCTGATCTCAAATAATGGATCCGCAGGTTGCTTCTTTCGCATAACTTCTTCTATCTGTTCGTATGTCATTGGATTGATTAAAAACTGAAAAAGGAGATTTCATTTAAACAGGAAACACCATGTTTCTCATCCAGTTGAAAACGGCTATTTCACTTTTTATGTCTTCAGGCATATCATGCTGAATTCTTTTTTCAATGTCTTTCCCCTCCCGGATGCTAAACTTGCCCGACAATGAACCGTAAAAATTGATCAGGAAGAGCACCTGGTTGCCGTTAAGCTTATCAAAACTTCTCCGGCTGGGTTGTCCGGTAAAGAGATGTTTTTCATCCTCTACCCAATTATATTCGGTGCCCTCTAAATCTTGTCTCTGTAACATCATGAAATAATAGTTTAAAAGTTTGGCCGTGCAATCGGTTTTCCGGCTCTGTCAATGACAATGGAGCTTGTACAATAAACAAAGGGGCTCCGTTGCCTTGCTATTCTCTTCCTCATTATAAAAAAGCAGGAAGAACGGTTCAGTCCTTCCTGTGTTGATTACCATCTTTTTCCACCACCACCACCAGAACGGTTCTCTTTCTCTCTGGCAACAGAAACAGAAATCTGTCTACCCTCAACTTCTTTACCGTTCAACTTAGCCATGGCTTGCTCGGCCTCAGTATTTGAGCCCATTTCTACAAATCCAAAGCCGCGGCTCTTGCCTGTTTCACGGTCAGTTATCACTTTGGCAGAAGAAACCTGGCCAAATTGCTCGAATAATTTCCTCAGGTCGTCATCACTGGTATGAAAACCCAGGTTAGAAACGTACATGTTCATAAAAGAATCTTTTTAAATTTTGACAATTGATATAAATACAGCAGCAAAAGAAAAGAGAAGAAAACTTAGATTGGTTCGGAAAGAAGGAATCGTTACTTGTCCTGACTGAATGATGAAGTATTTTATCTGTGCCGGTAAAGGTACCCTTTTTATTGCTGAAGCCCAAATAAATTAAGGCATTCATGGACGGTACCCAAAATAACGAAAGCCGGGAACAAATAAATAACTACCTTACACTCCTGCATTCCAGGCCGGAACCAGCAATATCTCTCTCCCTGGCCAAACCAATTTTAAGTCCGCATCAATCAACGCTTAAATTCAAAAATTGTGAATAAAGATACAATTGTTCAATTTGTTTGCTTCACCTCAGTCCTTGAGCCCGGCGAGTTTATGGAGATGTGGGGACCTTATGCGCAGCTCCTTGTAAATGATCCTTCTAAGATTCATTTGCAGGAAGGTGTAACCGAAAATAACGGCATCAGATTCAACTACGTTTCCCAGCACAAATGCAGCGCGACAGATTTTAGTTTTGCTTTCATGAAGGGGAAGGGCAGGGCTGATTTCCCTGAACATAAGGCGAGGGTGAAACAGGCCGGTGGCTATTCACCGTTGCAGCTTCAGTCCCCGGAAAATAAGGTAAAGGGTGATGTTAAGATCATGGCATTTATCGCCCAAGGTGAAACCGACCTCGATTTTTATCGCGGGCAGACCTATCGACATCTCAATATATACGAAGCCTATTTTGAAAACTGCGCTTATGGGTATGTGATGGAATTTTTCCTGCAGAAGCAGGAAGCGCCGGCCCTGCTCGCTCAATTAAGAGCCAGACCAGGGGTTGAGGCGGCACTCTACAAAACCTGCAGTTTTTCCCAATCACCAAAGCGGGTCTCAAGCCCTTTGTCGTGAAAAATTCCTTCCATTTTTCCTAACTGAACCGCTGCTTTGGCGTCCAGCATGTGATGCAGGCTGTGACAGGGGTCGCTGACTGGCATGCATAACCGGGTTATGGAAGGCGTGTTCGCGTACAACCGGGATTTCCTTTTTGATCAGTTTTTGAATATCCCGCAGGAATTCTCTTTCCTCGAGATCGCAAAATGATATTGCAGTTCCAGTGGCGCCCGCCCTTCCAGTCCTGCCTATACGATGCACATAAGTTTCCGGAACATTCGGTAATTCATAGTTGAAAACGTGCGTCATTCCGTCAACATCAATTCCTCTCGCAGCAATATCTGTAGCAACCAGCACCCTTATTTTCCCGGTTTTAAAATTAAGTAATGTCAACTGTCTTGAATTCTGTGATTTGTTTCCGTGGATCGCTCCGGATTTAATTCCTGCCCTGGTAAGTTCTTTGGTGATTCTGTCGGCACCGTGCTTCGTCCTGGTAAAAACCAAAGCAGTCTTAATGCTTTGATCAGACAGGAGGTTGATCAGGAGTGGCCGTTTATTCTCTTTGTCTACATGATACAGCGACTGCTCAATGAGGTCAACTGTTGTAGCGGGAGGAGTTGCCATCACTTTTACTGGTTGTCTTAATAAGCTGGATGAAAGCGCCTGAATTTCGGGCGAAATTGTAGCCGAAAAGAAAAGTGTCTGACGTTGTGACGGAAGTTTTGCAATAATCCTTTTTACGTCGTGAATAAAGCCCATGTCCAACATGCGGTCGGCTTCATCCAGGACAAAGTATTTGATATCGGCTAACGTAAGATGTCGCTGGTTTAATAAATCGAGCAGGCGACCCGGTGTAGCGACCAGGATATCTGTTCCCTGTGTTAGCGCATTTACCTGCGCGTATTGTGATACGCCTCCAAATATAACGAGGTGTTTTAGGGAGAGATATTTTCCATAAGACTGAAAGCTTTCGCCAACCTGGATGGCAAGCTCTCTTGTTGGTGTTAAGATCAGGGCCTTGATACTGCGACGGCGTTCCCTTGATTGAGCACCCTGCAGGTGCATTAATTGTAACATGGGAATGGCAAATGCGGCTGTTTTACCGGTGCCGGTTTGTGCGCAGCCTAATACGTCTTTTTGTTGTAGTATGACGGGAATGGCTTGTTTCTGCACGGGTGTAGGCGTTGTATAGCCTTCATCACACAATGCCTTTAATACAGGCTCAATGAGCTGTAAATCATTAAATGACATGAACTAAAATTTGAAAAGTGAATAAATTGGTAAGGCTATCGATGTTTTGAAGAAGGATACTTTACCCGCCTTACGTTAAGCCATCACGGTATTTGAAGATGAAACAAATTCAGCGGAGGAGTAACATAGAAGACTGCAAAGATACGGTTTAATGTTGATAATGGAGAATCTATTTCATTAATACTCCCATTAATACGAAATTGCAACCCGATATTCAAGAGATCCTTTGATGAAAATATACCTGCGGTTATTATCTTTTGCGAAGCCCATCGGCAAATACGCTGTTCCATATATCTTTTTCACTTTCCTTGGTGTTATTTTCAGCACGCTCAACCTGGCATTGCTTGTTCCTTTGCTCACCATTTTGATGGGTCAGCCAACCGGCAGCTCTTTGCCTGCGAAGCCGGAACATTTTTTCGACCTGGTCAGAACTTTCAATTACTATTCTGCCTGGATGAACCAGCATTTTGGTACACAGCGTAGCCTGCTCTTCGTTTGTATCATTATAGTGATTTCCGTTCTGCTCAGCAACCTGCTTCGCTACTTCGCAGAACGCATGATCGAAAACCTGCGCATTCAGACCCTTTTCAACCTGCGAAATGCGGTGATGAATAATATCATGACGCTCGACCTGGCCTATTTCAACAACGAGCGAAAAGGAAATATCATCGCAAAAATGGCTTCTGATATATACATCGTACAATATTCCGTCACCTCAACACTGCAGGTGATTTTCAAAGAGCCGCTTACTTTGTTGGCTTACCTGGTTATGTTGTTCGTGATCTCGTACAAGCTCACTTTGATCTCGATTCTTGTCTTGCCATTGAGTGCATTCCTGATCTCGCGCATTGTGAAAGGTTTGAAAAAACAATCGTCCGATTCTCAAAAACTACATGGATTGATGATCAGTTACCTCGATGAAGCCCTGATCGGCATCCGGGTCGTAAAAGCCTTCAACGCCGTGAAATTTGTAACGGGGCGGTTTCAAAAAGAAAACAAACAACTCTCTTCGCTTACCCGCGCCATGGCCCGTCGCCAGCAATTGGCATCTCCGGTTTCAGAATTTATGGGTGTGATGATGGTTGCCGCCATCGTCCTCTATGGAGGAAGTCTCGTTCTTTCAAAAGACTCTGGATCCGATCTCACGGGCCCGGCATTCATCGCCTATATCGCCTTGTTCTCTCAGATTCTTCGGCCGGCTAAGGCCATCTCCGATTCCTTTGCCAGCATTCACCAGGGTGTGGCTGCCGGTGAACGCATGCTGAGCCTGGTAGATGAAATGCCCGCCATTGCAGATGCGGAGGATGCGATTGATATCAATGAATTTAAAGATCGCATCCGGTTCCACCATGTGAGCTTCGGTTATTCGGAGAGGATCGTGCTAAGGGATATTAGTTTTGAGATTCAGCGTGGTCAAACCATTGCGGTGGTTGGGCCTTCCGGAGGTGGCAAATCGACACTGATGGACCTGCTGCCCAAGTTTATTCAACCCCAACAAGGCAGTATCGAGATGGATGGCCGGGATATCAAATCCATCACTGCCGTTTCGCTCCGGAGCCTCATGGGCATCGTAAACCAGGACCCGATCCTCTTCAACGACAGCATTTTCAACAACATCGCCTTTGGCAGAGAAGGCGTGACGATGGAAGAGGTGACACAGGCAGCGATTACTGCAAACGCGCACGATTTCATTTCGGCTATGGAGAAGGGTTATGACACTCAAATTGGCGATCGGGGCGTATTGCTTTCGGGAGGCCAGCGGCAACGAATTTGCCTGGCGCGTGCCGTGTTGGGCAATCCTCCCATCATGTTGCTGGATGAGGCCACTTCTTCACTTGATACCGAGTCGGAAAAAATTGTGCAGGATGCACTTACCAACCTCATGCGTCATCGCACGAGCCTGGTCATAGCCCATCGCCTGAGTACGATCCAAAATGCCGATCATATTATCGTGCTTGAGGCGGGGAGAATCGTAGAGCAGGGAACGCACCGTGAACTGATCGCCAGGCAGGGACTTTATAAGCGGCTGATTGATATGCAGACATTCTACTCTGAGTAAGAGAGCCTCCCCGGCGGGTTGTTTTTTGCACCAAAAATCTTTTTTATCAAAACCAGTTAATGGATATTTGCGCTTGACAAGGATATTGGATTGCACCAGAATCTGCACAATTGAAGACAGCACAATCATGAATATACCTGATAAGGTTCCGGAAGCTGAGGATCAATTTCGCATCTCAATTATTATCGCCACGTTTAATGCCGGCGCATACCTCGCCGACTGCTTGCAATCCATCCGTTTGTACGCGCCAGACAGGACGGAAGTGGTGGTGATGGATGGCGGAAGTACCGACAATACCATTGATATTCTCAAAAAGGAAGAATCGCTCTCACTTAAATGGGCGAGCGAACCCGATCATGGTATTTATGATGCCCTCAACAAAGCCATAAAGAAAGCCAGCGGCCGCTGGTTGTATTTCCTGGGGGCAGACGATCGCCTGTTGCCGCCCTTTGCTGAACTAGCTCAGGAATTGGAGGAAGACAACACGGTTTATTATGCCAGTAGCATGGACAATTTTGGAGACCGCAAAAATGTATTCCCTCTATTAAAAGGCTACTTTAGCAAATACAGGCTTGCGAAATTTTGTATGAATCATCAAAGCATTATTTATCCTTCGGCAGTTTTTGTAAAATACCAATACGAACTGAAATATAAAGTAGCAGCGGATTATGTGCTCAATATGAAGGTTTGGGGCGATGAGCAATTCAACAAGAAATTCTTCCCCTTGTTCATTGTGAGTTATGACATGAACGGATTTTCATCTCGAACCAAGGACCAAGCTCTAATTCGGGATAAATCGCAACTCGTAAAAAAGCACCTGGGCTGGTGGGTCTATTTGCGTTACCGGTACAAAAAATTCAAAGAAAACAGGCGTGGCAACTACGAAATCTGAAGCGGGCTCACAGACTCTAACTTTTATCAATAACCGAAAATAATGCATGCAGGCCGGGATATCTGTTTTAGTATGCAGTTTTAATGGAAGCCGGCGCCTGCCGGAAACCCTGGCCCATCTTGCAAAGCAGGAATGCCCGGAAGGGCTTCAATGGGAGGTGATCATCATTGACAATGCATCCACCGATCAAACTGCTGAAGTTGCAAAGACCGAATGGCAGAAGCGCGAGGTTGTGAATGCCGGGTTCAGGGTGTTGCATGAGAAATCAGCAGGCAAAATTCATGCGCTTCATAAGGGGATTGAACATGCAAAATTTGACCGCTTCATTATTTGCGACGACGACAACTGGCTATTGCCAAACTATGTTGCGACAGCATTCTATTTATTGCAGCTTCATCCTGAAGTGGGTGCCGCGGGTGGCAGGGGAATAGGCGTCGCTGAGTCAGGCGAACTGCCGGACTGGTTTCCTGCTTACGGCAAAGACTACGCGATAGGTCCGCAGGATGATGAGGGCATTTCCGGAGATATCACGCGAAGACGAGGATATTTGTGGGGTGCAGGTATGGTATCGCGAACAGCGCTGTTCAAAAAAATGTATGAGGATTTTCCTTTTCTATTGACGGGCCGGAAAAATGCAGCTCTGATAGGAGGTGAGGATGCCGAATATTGCCTGCGGCTTGTATTAAGCAACTACAGATTGTGGTATGATGAGAACCTGGTGTTCAAGCATTTCATGCCCGCACAACGACTGGAACTTTCTTACAGAGACCAACTGGTTGAAACCCTTGAAACCGATCGTATCATTCTCGACAAATACTACCTGGCTGTTAAAATGAAATTCAAATGTGAAGGCAGGCCATTGAACAGACTCCGGTTGATGCTGATGACACCACTGCGATTTCTATTGGCTGGGAGAAAATCAAAAGCCGTAACTGAGAAATGGAAACTGCGTTTTTTGTACCCGTTTGAAGAGCGTAAAGACCCTGTGATGTTTGCCATCAAATTATTTATGCGGCGAAATTCTCAAGCAAAGCCTGATTATTTTCTAAAGTCTAATACCTTGATTTGATATTCACAATCGTCAACAGAAAAAAATGAAATACGCTGCCATTTCCATGTTCCTATTGCAGGGAGCAATTCAAATTTGTTTAGCGCAGGAATCTAATTTGAAAGAAGACTATTCTGCACTTTTGCCCGAAGCAAGAACGGTCAACAGGTTTTTGGCTCACCTGCCACCTTCAACCATTCTGACGAAAGAGGGAATGGCTAAGGCGAGAACTGAGATGCAGGGTTTCGTAAATGCCAAGGCAGTCCAAAAATCATCTGAGAAAATCATTCAGGGACCCGGTGGCAATTTGAAATTGAAAATATTTAAGCCCGATACCATTCACGCCGTCATATTGGATATTCACGGCGGCGGTTGGTGCAATGGGACGGCCGACAATGACGCACTATTTAATGATGAGGCTGCAAGTAGTTGCAAGGTTGCTGTGGTGAGTCTGGATTACCGCCTTGCTCCGGAAAACGCATTCCCTGCTTGTGTGGATGACTGTAAGGCGGCAATAAAATGGTTGCTGGCTCATGCAAAGGCTGAATTTGGAACGGACAGGATTATTATCCAGGGTGCATCTGCGGGTGCTCATCTTGCAGCCGTGACCACGCTTTATGTCCGGGACTCTTTAAAGGCAATTGACAAGGTAAGGGGCGTAAACCTGGCTTATGGTGTATACGACCTGGGCAGAACACCGTCTTACCGGCAAGCCACCGATACTTCTTTTCTGTCCAAAAAATCCATGGATGAGATATTTCAGATGGTGTTTAAAGGCTGGACACTTGAAAGGCTGCAGGATCCGCATTTTTCGCCACTCTATGCCGATTTGCATGGATTGCCATCTGCACTGTTCACTATTGGAGCTCTTGATCCTCTTGCAGATGATACCTATTTCATGGAAGCGAGATGGCGCATGGCAGGCAACAAAACTTTCCTCGCTGTTTATCCGGAGTCACCACACGGCGTTGATATACTACCAACAAAAATGGCGCTGGCAGCAAAGAACAGGATGATTGAATGGATTAAGGGTATTGCCGGAATGTAAAAAAGATTTTACCTTTCTTTACAAACCAAACAACATGAAATCCTTATTCAGCCTGCTATTTATCACCTGCGTTAGTGCAGCTTCGGCACAGACCGTCTTTCAATCGTTGAAGCCCCAAATGGTCAAAGACTGGGAGCGCGCCAAATCGTACACGCTGGAATATCTCAACACTATGCCTGCCGACAAGTACAATTATCGTCCGAACGATTCTGTGCGCAGTTTTGCTGAACAAATGCTGCACCTGGCTGCGGCCGACGCGGGTATGGTGATGATCGGAACTGGTTCTAAGGATCCGAAAATTCCGGGGATTTTTTTTTCGCGAAATTTAGAGAAATTGCCATCGGCACAGAGCAAGGATTCGGTTGTTTATTTTGTCACGACCAGTTATGACTTTGTCATCAATACACTAAAAAATCTGACTGACTTGAGATTTGATGAGGTCGTAACCCAACAAATGCCGGCGGCGGTTCGCAGCGAAGCCAGGCTGGTCTGGTTGCAAAAGGCCTTTGAGCATCAAACACATCATCGTGGCCAGTGCACGATTTACATCAGGATGCAAGGCATCAGACCACCCGGGGAGAAATTATTTTAGGAAGTAAAAAGTAAAAATTCAAGAGTGGTCATTGACCAGGTTTTGAATTTTTACTTTTTAATTTTCTGAACGAAGGCTGGTCACAGGATTCGCCATCGCTGCCTTGATCGACTGATAGCTCACAGCCAGGAGTGCAACAAGTGTGGCAAGCAAGGCCGTCGCAGCAAATATGTCCAGGCCAATGTTGATGCGGTATGCAAAATTCTGCAACCATTTGTTCATCGCCAGCCAGGACAAAGGCGCGGCGATCAGGAATGCTATGAAAACCAATTTGAGAAAGTCTGCCGAAATGAGTTGCACGATCTGTTGCACCGAAGCGCCCAATACTTTTCTGATACCTATTTCCCTTGTTCGTCTTTCAGTGGCATGATGAGCCAGGCCAAATAATCCCAGGCAACAAATCAGGAACGATAAGACGGTTGCGATGTTCACCACTTTCTGCCAGCGCAGTTCCTGTTGATATTGACTCGCATTCAATTCATCGAGAAAGCGATATTTAAAAACTGATCCGGGCATGGCTTCTTTGTAAACTTTTTCAAGTGCCGCCAGTCCATTCGCCTGGTTCGATTTATCAAACCTGACCCAGATCCCACCATCGGGCACGGGTCGGGTATACATGACCATTGGTGCGATAGGTTCCCGAAGTGAACCGAAATGAAAATCTTTCACGACCCCGCTGATTGTCTTTATCAAACTGTCGCCATCCCTGTTAATCCTCAACTGTGTTCCTATCGGCCGTTCGAGTCGATATTCCCGGACAAATGCTTCATTTACCAATGCCCGGTCGTTGGCAGAGGAAGGGCCTGACGAAACATTTTCACCCAGTTTTAGCGGGATCTGCATGGTGGAAAGAAAATTCTCGTCGACATTCTTGTAGATCGCTTTCAGGCCCCTGCCATTCATCTCCATGTTCTCCGGATATCCATCATTCCCGAAAGAGAGGGAAGCGACGGAGGACTCTTTTTCGATTTCATTTTTCATGAAGGTTATGGTTGACCGATAGTCCCTGTCTCCATTGATGTTTGTACGAATCACTTCATTGGGATTGTAACCCAGGTCTTTGGTACGAACGAAATTCATTTGGTTATAATAAACCAGGGTGGCGATTAACAAGAAAACGGCGAGTGAAAACTGAAAAACGACAAGCCCTTTTGCAAATAAATTTTTGCCTGGTAATTTCTGCCTGTTATAAAGAACCGTTGAGGGGTTAAATCTTGAAATGATTATAGCAGGGTAAATGGCGGTGATCAAAACTGTTATGACAAAGGCCGTGACAAACCAGGCGCTGAGCCTGGCACTGATTGCCAGTTGAATTTGTTTGCCTGTCAGACTGTTGAATAAAGGCAAGCACACATACATCAGCAGCATGGACACAAGGAAGGAAACCAGGCATATAAGCGCCGACTCGGAAACAAACTGCAAGATGATCTGCACGCGACTTGCGCCGGAAACCTTCCTGATCCCAACTTCCTTCGAACGCTTCAGCGAACCCGCGATACTGATATTGATAAAATTGATAACAGCCATCAATAAGATGAAAGCAGCAATTCCAAAAAATAAATACGCGTAAATGGGGTCGCTGTCGTTGATGACGCCGCCCTCTGCATTTCCATTGGCACGAGATAACGGATGCAGGTGAATATCCGTGACCGGTTGCAGCCCATAGCTCACCTGCGGGTCATAGCCAAAAACCTTCACGGTTTCGGCGATTTGATCCTTTGCATGTAGTGCATAAACCTGGTCAAATTTTTTAGCAACCTCTTTTGGATATGCGTCGGGATTCAGTATCACAAATGTGCCCAGGTAAGCATTCAGCCAGTTTTTGTCTTCAAAAGAAAGTTTGAGAAAGTCAAAGCTAAACAGCACATCAAATTGTAATGAAGAATTGGCCGGCGGATCCTTTACGACACCGGTAACCACCATTGGCTTTCCCAATTTATCAAAGGAAGGATCAGCATCCAGCCTTAACAGCTTTCCAATCACATCAACGCTGTTGAAGTATTTTCTCGCTGTCGTTTCGGTCAGGATCGCAGCATTCATGTCGTGCAAAGCCGTAGTTGGGTTGCCCCGCAGCAATGGAAAACTGAATACTCCAAAAAAATTGCTGTCCACAAACAGGGGCCTGAGTTGAATGCTTTTTTCATTGGCGATGACGTCACTGAAAATATCTCCGCCCAGAATGCGCACATAATCTTTCACCTCTGGTATCGCCTGTTTAAATGCAGGGCCCTGCACCTGGCCGGTTCCCCCAATGGTCTGCAAATTTTCCCCTTTGGTTTCCACCAGCGTGGTCGTAATACGATAGAGATTTGGGTTGTTGGCATGGAATAGATCGAAACTATGTTCGTCATCCCAGTATAATACAGCCAGTAATACACAGGCTATGCCCGTGGCAAGGCCAGCAATGTTGATCATGGCATATAGCCTGCCGTGCTTTAGGTGACGAAGCGAATTATGGAGAAATCTGGTCAATCTTTAAATGGCTGGTGGCAAAATAGAAAAATTCATAGCGCACAGACTTCAATTTATGAATTCTAATGGAATTGAATTTGTCTAAACAGACTAGAATTTCTGGAATGATGGGGACGACTTTTGGCCGAAGCCGACCAGGTTCAATAACTGATACCTGTACACGAAGGCCAAAATGGAACTTGAAATGAATACCAGCAATGCATAGATGAACAATTGTCCGCCATCACCCCGCACCTGTATGCCCAGCACGAAGAAATGAGAAAGCAGGGCGCCCCCCATCAAACCCAGCGCAAGGAATGCGCCGATGCCGGTGGTTCTTGGCCAGAGAATAAGCATGGAGGCAACGAGTTCCAAAATGCCCGTTCCAATACGCCCCCAGGGCTCAATACCGAGCGTGGAGAAAATATAGACAGATTCTTCTGCTGCGGTGAATTTGAAGAATAAAGTCTGAAGCATAATGAGCGCTGCCAGCATTCTAAGCACCCACAAAGTGATGGTCATTGATTTCGACTTCATGGCAAGTTTTTAGTCTGTTGACGGAAGAATCTGTTGAACCTTACAGTCCGCCAGGTTCTTTTTCCGTCCCACTGTCATCGTTCATTGCCTTGATGACAGTTTCCTTGAATTCTTCATCCAGATGATCGTGAGTTCCGTGCTGTTTCAGGCTGGCGTTGATGAGTTTGTTCTGCTTCTGGAAAAGCCGACAGAATATACAAACTGCCAGATGCCGCCACAAATGGTAGCGCTGCCTGAGCGTGAGTCTTCCCTCTTCTTTTTTGAGGATGTAGTCAGTTGCCTGTTTGCAGGTGATCCCCATGTTGCTTGAATTAACGAACAAACCAGTTCTTTTCCAGGCATGCCCTCAGTTGGGTTTTTGCCCGATGCACCAGTACCCAATAATTTGACGATGAAATTTGAAGAACCTTACAAATTTCGTCGCTGTTATAGCCTTCCAGGTATTTCAAACTGAACACCGCGTTTTGTATTTCTTTCAATCTTCGCCTGCACTTATCCAGCACTGTGAAAAATTCCTTGCTTTCCATCTGGCTGTTGTAATCGACGCCCCAATCTGCGGGATAAGCATCCTTATCCCAATGATCAGCATCATCAAAAGAAATATCGGGAGCAGTTTCTATTGAATGCAAATCAACCGAAAGGCGCGTTGACGCCTTCCGGTAATGATCGATGATCTTATTTTTGAGAATGGTGAAAAGCCAGGTTTTGACAGAGGCTTCCCCGCTATAGTTATCCACATTTCGCCAGGCCGCAAGAAAGGTTTCCTGCACCAGGTCTTTTGCTAAATGATCGTCCCTCACACGTTGTACGGCAAAGCCATACAAAGATTCAGAGTAGTCGTGTACCCATCGTGATGCACTTTGCTCCTGCTTACTGATTTTCATTTTTCAAAAATACAATCTTGGTTTAATCCTTGTCCTTGATCATGGGCCAGTTGGTGTCTGCTTTTTTGATGTAAGCCGCCTGATCCTTGAGCCACATGGCTTTCACATCTTTGTTATAATTGAAATATAATTTTCCGTTCACAATGGTCCAGGTATCTGTTTCAACGGGCGCCTTGTGGCCACCGGCCGTTCCATAAGCGCAGTACCCGCCGTATTGTGGTGCATAGCCCTGCGGATTTGCCTGAAAGCTATTCAAGTTTGAACGGTTTACGAAATACCAGGTGGCATTCTTCCACTGAACACTTAGACTATCCACTCCCATAACGGATTTACCATCCTTGAAAAACGCGACAACATCGTATCCTTTAATCGCCTTTCCGTCGGGAGAGAAAATTTCAGCTTTTTGGGCCTGCGCTTTTGCCAGGAAAATTCCGAGCGCAAATAAGTAGGTGACAACCTTTTTCATTTTTCTGTTTTTTATAGAGGGTTGTACGCACCTGAGGCCGCTAACTTACAGAGGAGGTAATAATTTTTTTGTTAACGTATGGATGATGTTACATTTGACTACACAACATGCAGAACTTATTCATTGAATTTGTATTTCTCATCCTGATCATTCTCGGTTTGGTGATGCTTGCCAACCGGGTTCGAATCGCATATCCAATCGTTTTGGTTTTGGGCGGCTTGTTGCTGAGTTTCACTTCGCAATTCTCAAACATCACGATAGATCCCGAATGGATCTTCTTCATTTTCCTGCCACCGCTACTTTATGAATCTGCCTGGCAAGTATCATGGAAGGAATTTTGGAGATGGAGGCGCGTCATTACCAGTTTTGCATTTCCGATTGTGATCATTACCTCTTGTGTAGTGGCGATTGCTTCGAAAGCATTTATCCCTGGTTTTACCTGGGCCCTGGGGTTTTTGCTGGGAGGGATCATTTCGCCGCCCGACGCTATTTCTGCTACCACCATCATGCGACAGGTGAAGGTTTCAAAATCTTTTATCAGCATTGTGGAAGGGGAGAGCCTTTTGAACGATGCTTCTTCACTCATCGTTTTTCGTTTTGCGCTTGCGGCGGTCATTACCGGGCAGTTTCATTTCGGCGGAGCGGTCATGAGTTTTTTTCTCGTCGTGATCATGGGAATTTTAATTGGTCTCGCGGTGGGTTTCATTTTCTTTGCCATTCATCGCTGGTTACCCACCACCACCAGTATTGAAATCGTGCTCACCCTGGTAACGCCCTATTGCATGTACTATGCGGCGGAGCATTTTCATTTTTCGGGTGTGCTTGCCGTGGTAAGTGGCGGTTTACTCCTTTCGAACAAACGTCAAATTATGCTTTCGTACAGGAGCCGCATTGAGGGCGTGAATGTCTGGTCGAACCTGGTATTCGTGCTAAATGGTCTGATCTTTTTCCTGATTGGATTGGAACTTCCTGCGATTACACGGCAGTTGGGGGACATAAGCCTTACGCGTGCCGTTGGTTACTCGCTCGCCATCTCTTTTGTGCTCATCATTGCACGTTTCCTCTGCACCTTCGGAGCCGTGATCGTTACCCGGTTCATGAGTCATTTTATTACGGTGGCAGATCCGAATCCGGGTTGGAAAGCACCCATTCTTTTCGGATGGACGGGGATGCGAGGCGTGGTATCACTAGCCGCAGCACTTTCTGTCCCAATACTCATTGCGGTAGGACAGCCATTCCCATTTCGCAATCTCATTCTCTTCATCACCTTTGTGGTCATCCTCGTCACACTGGTATTGCAGGGTCTTACGTTGCCCTGGCTCGTCAGGAAAGTGAACCTCGAAGACAAGTACACGTTGATTCCAAAAGAAAAACAGGAGCTGATCATTCAAAAAAAACTTGCACTTTATTCACTCAAATTCCTGGAAGAAAAATATGGTGCCGACAATTCCTCCAATGAGCACCTGGGCAATCTTAGCGCAAGGCTGAACCTGGATATGAAGTATTATGACGGGCAGATTGAGCAACCGGGGAATTCAAATAATCACCAGGTAAAAGAATTTCAACAGATTTATCTGCAGGTGCTGGAGCACCAAAGAAAATTACTGGATCAGATGAATCACCGTGCGGAATTTGATGAGGAATTGATCAGGAAATATCAAACCCTGATCGATCTCGATGAGTTCAAACTCCACCAGAAACTAAACGAAGAATAACAAGGCTTTCTAATCGGCTTTCATCATTTTTTATTTGTCACCTGTAAAATTTTAACCGGCCCCAACAATCCGGAGGGCAGCAGGCTGGCACCGGCCTGGTAAAATGTCATCGTGGTAAAGGTGATTTTTTTTGTGACACCCGGTTGTTGATCACCGATCAGGCGGTTCACCCAAAGATTGGTGACTTTCACGACCAGGTTGTTGCTTCCCGGCTTCAACGCTTTGGTCATGTCAAGCCTGAATGGTTTCTTCCATGCGATGCCCAATGATTTTCCGTTTACTGTTACTTCGGCAATATTCTTAACGTCTCCCAGGTCCAAAATAATCTGAGCATTTGGGGCAAACCAATTTTTGTCTGCTTTGATTGTCTTCGTGTAGGTTGCTGTGCCCGAAAAATATTTTACACCCGCATCGGCACTGTTTGTCCAGGAGCTGAGCTCGCTAAGTTTAACGCTGGCTGGCGCGCCGCGATCTTCCTGGAAGTTGATATTCCATTCGCCGCTGATCGTAGTCAGTTCAATCTCTTTCTTCTCCGGAACGGCGTAGGCGCGCTTTGTTGCTCTATCCTTAAATACGACGAACACAGCTTCGTAAGGATTGAAGTGCATACTTACCGTAGTGAAAATGTTATCGATCGAATAGGAAACAGGTTCCGTCATTCCGGTTTCTGCATGCCAAAGCATCGGAACTTTTCCAATTAACCGAAATTTAGCCTGTATACTCTCATCCGTGTTATTTCGATTGGCCAGCCAATAGATTTCACGATCGGTAAGCTTGCGATGCACAAAAACGATTTTGGAATTCAACTGTGGTTTTTTATACGCAAAATCTGCCGGGACATT
>Ga0068871_100000081_pt1 | contig 53923 bp, 50 predicted proteins | sample KBSMisM72_FD_72750 | JGI IMG/M metagenome (GOLD analysis project Ga0068871, IMG submission 72750) | Miscanthus rhizosphere microbial communities from Kellogg Biological Station, Michigan, USA - KBS Miscanthus M7-2 | ecosystem: Host-associated > Plants > Roots > Rhizosphere > Soil ...
AAGTACTCGAAAAGGTTCGATGCTCTCTCGTCGAAGCGTTCATGGAATTCAAATTCCAGCGACTTTTCCGGCGAAAGGTCGGCAGAAATTGCCTGATCCAGCCAGAGACCCACTTGCTTCTTGTCTTCTGGATCTTCCGGCGATTGTTGTTGCTGCGCTCCAGCTGGGACAACCAAGCCGTTACAAAACAGCATCGTGACCACAAACACTACGCAGCGATTACTAGGCGATCTGTTCAGTCGGCACGAGTGCAGATGAAAGGAAGCGCGGTAAAACCAGGACTGTGTTGCAAACGAAAGCACTCGCCTCGTTTCTTCCACGATCTTGGAGAGCCCAGATACTCCAGGCTGCAGTTCAGGGATCGATCGTCTAGCGATGCATTCGCCGTCCACGTATACCCGTTCGACAGTGGAGTTCCATCTACTTCTTGCATTCGCCAGATGACGACTGTACGTTCCTTACCATGAAATGAGTCTTCACTGGCCCGGCACTCGTCTCGGCACTAGGTGCGGAGGCATGTCTCCCAACTAGGGTAACCTTGTGTCCGACGTATTTGTTGAGATCAATGATCGTGCTATAAGGCAGGTTGTCCCTGCCTTTTTCATCGACCAGCTCGTATTCCTTAAGTGCGTTCTTGGTTAGGCATCCGGTGATCGCTTCATCCTGATGACCGAGCTCGTTGTCCTTTGCTTGAGGTGGTTGTTGAGCTCGAACGGCGAGAGGGCTCAGCAAAAAGGTCATGCACAAAAGGACGGTTAGTTTCATTGTCCACTCCAATCTGTCGCGAGCAAGCTGTAAACTCCTCACCTGCGGGGCACATTAGACTGGAAGAAAATCCCAGCAAACTGTCAACTCAATCAGTGCTATCGCCGCCAATATGACTTCAGAGACTCGTCACGATACCGCCGCAGGCAGAGGCGAGGCATGAGATTGTGAATGTCGGACTAGATTTCGGCACGCCTGCGCCTTATGTCTCACAAGGCATAAGCCAGAACACGCCACTGTAAACACTAACAGTTGTTAGTCCGACTGAAACCGGTATCAAAGTAACAGCGAAGACATCCATAGCAGGCCTGCAGCGCGGCTGTCATGGCACGTTCGCTATTGGGCCGATATTTTCCATTGGCATGACGGGTCTTTACTGAGCAAAGGATTCGTTCAGACCACTTCTCGGGCCCCGCCAGTGGACAGATCAACTATTTCACATCAGGCGCCAACACTGACTGATGAGCACTGAGGCTTGTCAAGCGTACTAAGAGCCCTTTACCAACAGCGACGGTCTTCGGTGAGGAGCAGGCAATGGAACACGATTACGACAAAGCCGCCGACCAGATTCGAAGCAGAAGGAGTTTTCTTGGCACCGCTCTGGGAGTATGGGCCATCACTCCCCTGATTCCTTTCACAATGCAGCTTGCGCCAGGTGCAGGATCACTGACAAAAGAAGAACGCGACAGCATGGCGCCCGCCCAGGTAATCGAAGAATTGAAAAAGGGAAATGAGCGATTTCGGGCAGGGAAAATGGCGGCGCGGGATTACCTGGCGGAGAAACGCGCAAGCTCGTCCGGACAGTACCCAGCAGCAGTGATCCTGGGCTGCGTCGACTCGAGAGTGCCCGCAGAGATCATATTTGATGCTGGGATCGGCGATACATTTACGGGCCGTGTCGCAGGCAATGTCGTAAATGACGACATGTTGGGCAGCATGGAGTTTGCGTGTGCGGTTTCTGGTGCGAAGGTGGCCCTGGTGCTTGGGCATACCGCATGCGGGGCCGTAAAAGGCGCGATCGACAATGTCGTTCTGGGAAATCTTACAGGACTGCTCGCTCGGATCAAACCGGCAATACCGGCGACAAAGTTTGATGGTGAAAAGTCCAGTAAGAACAGCACGTATGTAGATGCCGTGGCCCGAACGAACGTGGTTCTTGCCCTGGACGAGATCCGCCGACGGAGTCCGATCTTGGAGCAATTGGAAAAGCAAGGGAAGATCAAGATCGTAAGCGCTATGTACGACCTGACCAATGGCAAAGTGGAGTTTGTAATGTAGCTATCCACGGTTTTGAAGGGAAACCAGTGCGAAACTGAGGTATTAGGCCAATACCCAAATTACGATCATCCAGAACCAGCCTGCCCAAGTGGCAATTTGTACCGAATCCTTCTCATCCGAGCAGAGATAGGGTAACGTCCGATCTATGCAATTTTTCTTGAAACATCCGTGAGTTTTCTGTGTGTTCTCGTTATTTTTGCTGTGGCTAATGACAAAGCTCGGTGCTTTCCTAAACCTTCGATGGCCTATGAAGGAGGGTCAGCGTGATGATTTTAATGTGGTGGAGACGGCTACCCTTACACTGCTCGGCCTCATTATTGCGTTCCTTCTGATAGCAGACATCGACAGTCCGCGAACAGGCTTCATTCATGTCGCCCCGAAAAATTTAATAGACCTTGCCCAGTCCTTGCCTCGCAGTAAACGGGCACAACGCAGTCGAATCGCGAGGCAATTACACTTGCGCTTTTTTGTTCGCCAACGGGAGCCAACCAAGCAGCCCGCCCGCTCCCCCGCTCGCTGTTTCTCTAGCTCGTCTCTCTAGCCCGAAGCCCTCTTGCCCTTCTTGCCCTGCTCTTCTAGCGAGCGAGCCCCGGCCCGGCCCAGGGGTGTAGCATTTCCCCTCAGCTCCATATACCCCGTCAAAACGGCGAGGGGGGGTATTACCTACTGAGGGGAAAATGCTAAACCCTGCCCCCCACCACTCCTCTCGTCGGTTTGGACTTGCCAGCCCCGGCCTTGATTTCAATAGTTGACTTCGAAATGGCTTGACTCCACCTACGGATTGGGCCAAAGAGCAGGTCAAGTCCGTCCAAGACTATGCCATCGTAGCTGCGCGCTCGATCGGGACGCTGTTTACACCACCGCGCTACCTGGCCGATATGACGCAACAGGCTGATCTCATTGGTGTCGGATCACTGCCCATCGTAGCGCTGACCGGATTCTTTACCGGGGGTGCGCTGGCCCAGAACAGCGCTAGCAGCTTGCAAAGGTTCGGCTCGCTATCGTTGATCGGCCAGCTGGTCTCGCTTGGGATGGTTCGCGAGCTGGGCCCGGTCATTACCGGACTGATGGTGGCAGGACGGAATACATCCGGCATGGCAAGTGAACTTGGATCCATGGTCGTAACAGAGCAAATTGATGCCATGCGGGCGCTCGGGACCGACCCCATGAAGAAACTCGTTGCTCCCCGAGTGGGGGCTACGGTGTTCATGCTCTTCTTTCTCACCGTTATCTCGGATTTCCTCGGGGTGGCGGGCGGTGCGGTGGTGTCCAATTGGTATTTCGGCGTTGAGTTGGCACCAGTACTTTAGCTCGGCCTGGCAGATTCTGGTCTTTCAGGATGTTTTAATGGGGTTAGTGAAACCGGTTCTGTTTGGATTTATCATCGCCACCGTTGGCTGTTATCACGGCCTTTCGGCTCGCGGAGGAACTCAAGGCGTCGGTCGCGCTACTACCCAAGCCGTGGTTGTCTCTGCCATTCTCATTATCGTGGTTGATTTTTTCGTGCTCCGGCTGACCATGACAGTTTTCGGCCCCTGATTTCGTCCGCTGGAAAATGCTACACCCCCGGGAGACTTGGAGCGGAGGCGGGTTCGGGCGCGAGGCCGAGAGGGCGCTGGGAGCAATACCCAGACATCGTTCGCAAGAACGGATGTCCATAGCGTTCTCTGAATGCTACCCTCCAGATTCAAGATGCAAGCTTTAAGTCCGTTACGGTTTCATGCTTGGCTGGAGTGCATTGGTGCGCAAGTGTGTGACCCGCTGTCCAACTCACGCGATCAGAGGAGGTCCTCGTGGATTTCGAATACGGAGTTCTGCCAAGCATCATAGCGTTCTCCGCATTTCTTGTTGCTGGGTTTTGCTCGCGCCATATGCTCTTCCGCCTCAAGCGGTATCCGAAGTGGCGGCGCCGGCGGTCTGCGCCAACTCCGTCCCTCTGTGGCTGAGAACTCGCCGGGGTTTTGAGCGCAATCGAGATTTTCGCCAATCAACAGCGTTATTGAAAGCCGCTTATGATACCGAACTGTGGGTGGGAACCAAGGTCGAGGATAATGATGCTCCGACCGAAGAGTGCATTCCCGAGCAGTCCCTGCGCCTGATCCTTCCTATGAAAGCTATCGGGCTGGGCAGGTGTCGTAGCTATCAGAGGTCCTTTATAGACGTGATTTCCGATTTTCAAATCTCCAGAAGCGGGCGCACCTATGAATTCACGCTTTCGCCCCCACGACTGGGCACGAGTATGGCTGGTGGCATCTGTCGCCCCTGACCGACCAGTGGCTTCCTTCCACAGGTTGAAATCAACAATGAGGGCATCAGGACTGGAACCGGTGTCGTAGAAAATCCCATCGAGCTTTTTGCCATTGAGTTCAATTTTCAGAAATAGCTTTCCGTGTCGTATCTCAGCCGGAGACCAATCTGCTTCACGGCTCAGACTGTCAGGTAGGTCAGCGCGTTCGAGAAGACAGAGGCGCTGCTTCGGGAGGTCAATTACAAATGTGTGCCCGATGAATAGGTCAAGACCGACGGTACCGTGGAGGTCTTGGGGATTCTGCGAATCTGGCATATCTTTCATCGGGTATGCCAGAATTGCTGGGAAAGACATGCCCGCAAAAAGCACTTTAGGAATCCTTACAGCGTCTCCCTGTTGAGACCATCCTTCGTGCTTGGCTGATCCATAAGGAATCACAACATCTGCACCTGTGTCGAGCTGATACCAAAACAGCTTCCCCTCAAGTGAGATGGGGGCTCTTATGACAGCCTTGGTTGACGGATCGTCCCACTCGAACCTTGCGCAGGAAAGACCGTCTGTTGTAGCAATGCTTTGCCGCTGAATCGACCCCGAAGATTGCTCGTTTGCGCCAGAGTTTTCGCCCGTGAGGTAAAAAAAATTGGGGAATAAGGAAATGATCAGCGCGAAGGCTAGAAGGCGCATTGGCTTTCAAATATGTGGAAATGATTTCAGACCTGTAGCTTACGCCACCAAGGCTGGAACTTCTACCCAATTGGTTGGGGAGGCGAGAAAGGCTCGGGCCACTCGTTCAGCCATGAGGGAGTGAGAGACAATTTATGCTGCGTACGTTCCCGGCCCAAAGTACGACAAGAAAGGCAGTGCAATAAACGGGCCAGCTGCGCGGCCATTTTGGATCCGGCCGTTCAGCTACTTGCGGTTTGGTGCCCGGCGGTGATACTTGTCAATCTTGTTAGGATTCTGCGCGCGGCCGCGACGTGGATATGAGACTGGCGGCGCACACTTCTGATTTGAGTTCCACCGCGCGCCCGCTCGCTATCGTGAGTGGTCGCAAGCGGATATGGCAATTAACCTGCGTCTTTGCAGCTTACCTGCTAGCTGGCAAAATCGGTCTAGCTGTCCCGTTTACAAGCGGCAACATATCTCCCTTTTGGCCGCCGGCAGGCGTGGCGTTGGCGGCGATATTGCTGCTTGGCTATCGCATCTGGCCCGCGGTTGCCCTGGGCGCATTTACCGTAAATTTCTTCACATCCATCCCACATCTCGCAGCCATTGGGATTGCCTTCGGTAACGCCTTAGGGCCGCTATGTAGTGCCTGGATCCTGAGGCACGTTCCGGACTTTCGGCTCTCCCTCGGCAAGCTTCGAGATGTACTCGGAATTGCCATTGGTGGCGCTCTCTGTGGCACTGCAGTCAGCGCCACTGCCGGCGCGGGTGTTTTGTTTCTTGCTGGTGTCAATGCCTGGTCAGGTTTTCCCTCCGCCTGGCTGATGTGGTGGTTCGGTGATGCTATGGGTGTGTTGATCGTCACGCCGGCTATACTCACCTTCCCTGAACTGCTCTCCATCAAACAGAAGGGCATGCTAATTGAGTTGGGCTGCCTGCTACTCGGAGCTCTCGGCGCCGCCTTGCTGATCTTTTATCCGCGACTCGGATTGGCACGTCCCGAAGTGTTTGCCTTTGGCATTTTTCCATTCGTTCTCTGGGGGGCCATTCGGTTTGCGGCACCCGGAGCGGCAATCGTGAGTTTCTTGATTTCTGCTATCGCGGTGTGGGGAACAGCGCATGGTTTTGGGCCCTTCATAAAAGGAAACTCACTGCAGAACGCAATGCTTCTTCAGACTTTCCTGAGCATAACTTCGATCTCAGGTATCGTTTTGGCGGCTGCGATTGCTGAGAGAGCAGAACTAATACGTGAGCAGAGTGCACGCGAAGCAGTCGAGCGTAGCGAGAAGAATTATCGCGGCATCGTGGAGACAGCTTACGAGGGAATTTGGAAGATAAATGCCAGCTTCGAAACGTCGTTCGTCAACCAGCGAATGGCTGAACTACTCGGCTACACGGTTCAAGAAATGTTACGCAAGTCGCTCTTTGATTTCTTATTTGAGAGCGATATGGAGCAGAAAAGGTCCGACTTGCAACGCCGTCGCGAAGGTGTCAGCGAACAGCTTGAAACGCGATACCGCAAGAAGGATGGGACAGTGTTATGGGCTCGCGTCTCCACATCGCCCATTGTGGGTGAGGATGGAAGCTTCGAAGGCGCACTAGCCATGATCAGCGACATAACGGAGACGAAACGCATTGAAGCCGAAGAAGCCCGCTCGCAGGAAGCGATCATTTTGCTTTCACAGGCGATGGAACAGACAGCCGACAGTGTCGTGATCACCGACCGACAGGGCACGATCGAGTATGTGAATCCAGCATTCGAGGCTACTACGGGCTACCGCCGTGAAGAAGTGTTTGGCAACACACCGAGGATCTTAAGATCCGGGGTTCATGACAGAGAGTTTTACAGACAGCTTTGGGACGAGATTCGCCGGGGAGATTCCTTCCGTGGGACGATCGTGAACCGCAAGAAGTGTGGCGAACTGTACTGGGCCGAGCAGACAATCACGCCTATTAAGGACAGCGCAGGCGCCATCACGCACTTCGTTTCAGTGCTGAAGGACATCACAGAGCTTCGCAAAAAGCAGGAGCAAGAGCTTCAGTTACGCCTGGCGCGTGAAGTGCAACAGCGGTTCTATACCGGCGCTGCCACTAACGTCGCGGGTTTCGATATAGCCAGTGCCGCCGAACCTGAGAAAGAAACGGGTGGCGACTACCTGGACTTGTTCTCAATGGCGGACGGACGTATCTGCATCGGTATTGGCGATGTGTGTGGACACGGTCTGGGGTCCGCGCTTGTGATGGCGTTGACTCGCGCCTATGTCCGGTCATTCGCCCAAGTCGAATCTGACCCGGCGAAGATACTGAGCAGGGTGAATCACATGCTTATTGCTGACTTGGAAGCCTCCAGATTCGTCACATTATTGCTGGTTTGTTTGGATGGACTCAATGGCTCCCTGTCCTATGCTAGCGCCGGACACACCCCAGGATTTCTGATGAACAGCTTTGGGAATATCGAATGCGTACTGGAAAGCTCGGGCCCGCCACTGGGATTATTTAGCGATTCTCGTTTTGCCGCATCGGAAGTTCCATTAGCCTCGCAGCAGCTTGTCGTCTTGATGACGGATGGCGCTTGTGAGACGACGAACGCGCAAGACGTGGAGTTCGGAACCGAAGGAGTTCTCGATTACGTAAGGAGCCACCGTCAGCATTCGGCACGTGTGCTCGCTGATGGCATATGTCGGGCTGCTCGAACATTTGCGGGTGATCGTTCTCAACAAGACGATGTCATGGATGTGGTAGTAAAAGTCACTTGAACAAGCGAGCTGCGCTGGAACGAAATATGGCCTAAAGCGCCTTGCAAATGGGGTAGCGTTGCACTTGATGGACTCTTCTCGTCCTATGAGGTCGATGCTTCATCCTCCAGTACCTCGTTCCCTAACCAAGCCCGCGTCGATCATCGGCTCATCGCCAATTCTCGACAACCCTGATATCACTATCAGCTTGCTCGAAGCCTGCCATACATGATTGATCGCTGGTCTTGAGAGAGGGAAAATCACATTACAGCTTCATCGTTGAGCTCCATGACGCGGCTTACTTTCTTGGCCGAAAACTCGAAGAATTCGAGCGAAAGATGGCCGTTGGGAAGGAAGTAAATCCCTTGGGGCACGACGGCCCAGTTCGCGAAGTTGACACTGGGCATGCCCTCTAGCGCTGACTCGCGGCCTGGCTTCTGGAGCGAAATATGGAGTTGAGGGTCAAAAGGCTATAGCACTAGTTTTGGTGCAGTCGCGTTGTCGCTGATGGCGGAGGGAGAAGGTAAACTTCAAAGCAGATCAACCGTAGCGGCTGCGCTCATTGCTGATAATGTTGCAAAGCTTGGACGAGTTTCTCTTCACTATTGTCTTCAATGGAGAGTCACAATTGCAGGATGAAGCTCCCACAACGTTGCTGCGTTGCCACGATTATGCTCGAAGTCCTCGAATGCCATTCCCAGCACTTCCATAGGTAGGGCCTGTGCAAGTTCGCCTCCGTGTTGGGAGTCTAGCCGAAATCCATGTTGCTTCAGCTGCGCTTGCAGATTTTGACGAGCGCTGCAATATTCGCTGTCAACAGGCGTTTCCACAATGATGCGCGGCGCCTTCTTATCCGCAGTTTGCGAGATCTCCATGGAAATATCGCAGTCCGCTGAATTCACGGCAGCATTCTGGAGAAACGCATTCGCAATATGAAAAACTTGAAGTTCGCGCCCAGTTCGCGGTGCGTCGGGAGGTATGAAGAAATCTTGGGGCCAGGCAAGAATGATGTCGACGGAGACCTCCTGCGGGACCACGTTGGGAATGGGTACATGCTTCGCAGTATGCCGATAATCGGCGATGTCTGGCTCAATTGGCAAACATTTGCAGAGATCCTCGGGCTTGGGCTGCAAAGGACCGAAATCCTGGCCGCTGCAACCAAACATTGCCAAAGTAGCGAGGATAGTCACGTATGTCAGGTAAATCCATCCGGGACTCTTGACCCTATCATTCATCGGGAACTTGGGGAATCTTAGATGCCCCTGGGACTAATGGCGGAGCGGGGGCGCGTTGTCACAACTGAATTGAGGACGACGGGGTACAGATGAAAGACGGATTCGCAACCCGATTCGTTTGCCGCTCATCGTAAACGACTGCAATCTACTCCGGCATGCCAAAATCGGTCATTGTCATTTTTACACTCCTGCTTGCCAGTCCATTGAGTTCGGCTCAGAAGCGAATTGAAACCGGCGTTTTCTTGGATTATTTGGGTGTGTCCGCAACCAGCACCAGCAACTTCGGAATCGGCGGACGCTTTGGGTATCGTATTCACCGCGATGTGATGTTCGAAGGTGAGTTTGCCTACGATTACGGCATCAACTTCGACGAGCTTTATCTTGATGCTGCCAACGGAGACCTGGCCGCGATTGAGCACACCTCGATTGGTGTCACTCATGGATTGTTCGGACCGAAACTTCAGCCCGTCGGTAGATTTCGGCCCTTTGTAACCTTAAAGGCTGGTTTCATCGATTTCCGCTTCAGTCCTAGCTTGCTCCCATACAGCAACATAGTGAGCGCTATTCTCGGCTTGAGAGAATCCACACTGAACCCTGTCATTTACCCGGGAGGGGGACTTGAAGCGGCGCTTGGCCCGCTCGGCTTTCGGTTCGAACTGGGCGACGAAGTCTATTTCAACCACGGAGCACACAACAACCTGAGGATCACTATCGGGCCATTCCTCAGGTTCTAAGCGCGTGGCAAATTGCAGATGTCTATCCGCAACTGCTCAGAACTCAAGATCCAACGAGAATTGAATCTGGCGAGCGATGTTGGGCCGATCTGGCGTGTTGAATGGAGGCAAAGGTGTCGCGTCAGGACCAAAAAACCGGTTCAGCTCTGTCACGTTTCAGGTATGACGGGGGTGGGTACGGGAAAGGGGCGACAGGCGTCTTGTTTGTGGATCAAAAGCAAGTTGCGGAAGGCCGTATACCACGAACCATTCCAATTCGACTCTCGCTCGATGAGACATTCGATATTGGAGCGATACTGGAACCCCCGTGGCTGAGGACTACGTGGACAAAATGCCATTTCGCTTTTCAGGAATGCTCAAGAAGATTGTCGTCGTTCTCGAGCCAGACAAACCGAGAGACGAAGAACGTGAGCGACTGCTTGAGGAGGAAGCCCAGGCTTTCGCGGCGGTGCAATGATAGATTTCCGAGTGCACGTGGAAGGCACAGCACGTGACCTCGCTGCGATCGCGGCACCTTAGGTTGCGAATCCGCGACAACGGAAAGGGTGTTGATCCAAAAATCCTTCAGCCTGGCGCGCGAGACCGCGAGATTCGCCTCTCGTTCCGGGAAAGACGCGTTGCTCAAAGGAGCGCAAAGAAGCAAATGCCTTCCTCCAGGATCTGACGCGGTAAGACCAAGGGAAGACCAACTAGCCGCGAAACCCCCAAATCGGCGATGTTGGGGGAGAGCCGATGCCAGATTCTCCTGGGCTCCGGACGGGAAGTACTCGGAGCTGCTCTGTCCCTGAACGGCAATCTCCAGGGTGGCGAGGGAAATCCATGTCCACCCCGAAAGTTGATCCCCACCTTTCTAAGTGCGAGAAAGTCCAAATCTAAGTGCGTGAAGAAGCCCAAAGGAGGCTTGCCATTGCGAGCCAGTACAGAAATTCCGTCGGGAACGCACTATCTTCTGGTGTAAGTTCAGGTACTAACATTACAAGTTTCCTTGCAACAACTAGCAGTTAACGACAGAATGACTAATGTAAGATCCCCTCTATGGTACTTCGGCACGCAACCGGGCTGTGGGTTTCGATCGTCTTGCTTTCTATCGCAGGTGCGCAGAATTCGGCTCCTCCACAGCATGTGACACGAGACTGGTCGAGCAGCCACATTATTTTCACCGGATTGACGCCAGAAACAGTCGGGGAAGCCGTTTATAGAGACCCGAGAGCGTGGCACAGCTGGTTGGAACACGCCCGCTATCGTTTTGTGCCCCCCCCAAACGAAGTACACAACAAGGCTCGCTTTACCGAGCGCCGCCGGCGTGCCTTCAAAAAGGCGAAGATCGACTGGAACATGGGACTTTTCACCGGAGCTAGTGCGGTGGCTTCTCCGGCGAAATTCAGCTTCGATGTTAATGCCACTCCGGACTGCACCAATGATTACGTTGTTTTTCCCACTGGCAACGTTACTTTTCCAGGGTCGAGCGCATTTGCTACTTTGCTCGCTTTCAACAACCTGTATGTGGGGCCAGGGCCGTCCGGTATCTGTCCGACCATAACTTCACCTGCGACCGACCCTGTTGTACTTTTTGCTTACAACACTGCAACCGTCCAGAGTGGTAAAGCAGATCTCTCGCCTGTTCTGTCGCTGGACGGAAAGAAAATCGCATTTATGGAAAGCAATGACGGCTTCGCGGAAAATTATGCGGCGTTTCACGTTCTAACTTGGAAAGCGGGAGAGGGTACCTCATGGAATTCCGCGGCGACACCCGGCGACTGTAGCCCCGGGAATTCCTGCATGACCACGCTGGTTTTGAACAACGCTCACAGTGATTCACTGTCGAACCCGTTTGTTGATTATGCTCACGATACTGCATACGTCGGCGATGACGGTGGTCTGCTGCACAAAATCACTCCTGTGTTCAACGGAACTCCGCAGGAGGTGATTGGGAATGGGTGGCCTGTCCAACTGCATGCCGCATTCGATTTAGTGGAGTCTCCTGTCTACGATTCTGTGAGCGGACGAATATTCGTGAGCGATTGGCATGGCCACACATTTTATGTCGTCGATGCAGCTTCGGGTGGGATTGTCAATTCTGTTCCATTCTTCTTATCCAGCCTGACAGACCCAATTGTGGATTCTACCAATCAGACGGTGTTTGTGATGGCAGTTCTATATCCGGTTGTTTACCCGACTTACTACGTGGCGTTGCTTCAATTCGACACTTCCGGAACTGTACTCCGCGAGATCGATGTGGGCCCAGTCGGTAGCGGGGGCGGCTACACTGGGGCATTTGATCAGAGATACTTTGCCAACCCGTCCTCGGGCGCGTTTTACTTCGCCAGCACCGTTAACTATGTGGCAAGCCTGTATAGCGTCGGTTTCACGGGAACCACGATGAACTCTTCATACCAAGGCCCACTTATCCTCGGAAACGGTAGCAGCACCAGCGTTCCAACCGGGTTGACCGAAATGTTTAACCCCTCTTTTTCAAACGCACCTGATCGCCTGTTTCTTGGAGTTCAACAAAGCTGCGTCGGGGCGAACGCTTGCATTGAGAGCTTCGATATCACTAACGGATTCCCGTCTGGAATTCTTGAACTCACCCAGCTAGGAGGGCCCGGTGTAGGCGGGATCATCGTTGATAACGTGAGCGCATCCCCTCAAGCTTCGAGCATCTATTTCGAGGGCTCTCCGCCAGCAGGCACATTCCCTAGTGCTATTAAACTTACCCAATCAGGTCTGCAGTGACATCAGGCTTTCCAAACTCCTTCTTGGCTCAGTAACCTCGCCCCTGGGTAGGGGACTCTCACCGCCGGCCTTAAGGAATTCGATCTGTACTGGCTGACTTACCCGGAGTTGACGGCACGACCGTCGGCTCTGGTATGCGCGACCTGGTTGCCAAACGGGTCGTAGGCATTCCAGGGTGAACTTGCCGGTGTAGTGATTCCCGTCGGCGGCTAGAGTAATTTCTTCGAAGAATCGAGTAGAACCGGCGGGATTGCCTACGCCTGACGGAGCATTCGCAGTGTCGTTGGCAAGCCATGCAAAGTGGTTCAATTTGTATTTGTTGAGGCCAGTCTTCTTCCATATGCCCATGCAAAAGTCCCCATCCTGCGGCGGACGTGCGGAGTTCATGAGTTCGGTTCCATCGCTGTGCGAGCCGTTATGCGTGCCTGGAAGACCGAGAGAATACCCTGAAATACCTAGAGGTTGCTTTGCGGGAGCACTTGGCGTGGCTGGTGTTCATCGAGAACGAACCCGGGCTTGATTTCTTACATTCGGACAAGCGGTATCGGACCATTGTGAACACGATGGGTCTCCCGCCCGCCTATTAGCGCAGCAACTGTGATGTCGTACTGGCGCTCGCGGGCTTCCTGCAAGCTTGGCAGCTCGTACCGCTTCAGGTTTACAAGGGCTCGAAGCCTCTTCGTATGATGTCATGAAGTCATTCCACCCCAATCTTTTCCTTCCCTGCCTGTAAGTTCTCTCAGTGATGCTGTCCACAGCAGACGGTTTAGCATCCAGGAACATTCTGGCGGCGCACATGTGGTTGGCTTGAGACCGCCCGTAATCTCCGAGAGGTCTATCGCTTGAGAAGTACCCAATTCGACGACCGCTTCCTGATCGAGGAAGAGCCCGAGGAGCACCGCAGGCCAAACCAACCCTCACTCTGTGAAACTCTAAAACGACTTGGGTATGCGCGTGACAATCAGGTGAGACTCTACGGACAAGTGTTTGACTTGGTGTCTGACCCAGTTAGACTGAGCGAAAATTTTGTGTTTGTGGACGCAGTGGAAAGGAAATCAGGTCAATTCAGACGAGTGCGCATTCCACGGACGATCATCCAGATGGCAAGAATGAAGGGCCGCGCAGCGTAGGCGGAAGCCGCCGATTGTTATTGATAAACCTTTCTCAGAGCGGACATCATTAGGTGCCTGGAAGCTCCCTTCTGCCGAGGGGTTTGCCCGGAGAACTGCCACGCCTGGTGAACGAGTTCGGCATCAAGGGCTCAAGCCGTATCGTTCACGGACAGGAAGCTGTGGAAAACCCATCTTTGAGCACCATGCTGCCAGGGGACTCTAAGTCAGAGGCGTGCAGGAGTGAAATATTTTGCAACATTGCACACCCGCAATGCAGATGCGGCGTGGCCCGAACGGACTTCTCGATTCCTAGGGTAGCCACGAAACCCGGCCATGGACGCGGAGTTTCACGGATTTTTTATAGGGAAATTGACAAAAGACTGGATCATCGCGCGTATAATCCTGCCTCGTTCTCAGGTTAAGAAATCGTCGTGTGTACGTGGGCGAGCGCTTTCTTGACAGAAAATAGTCCGCCAACCCAAGCGAAATGATTCGCGTCTAGTTGGTTGTATGTTTTCTGGTATTCCTCCCCGTGGTATGCCAGAGCTGCAAGGCCGCAGCTCCCTGGTTTTGTGTACCCCGGGGTCATCCGTTCACTGGTGGCTTCGCCAGCCGGTAGCCTTTTTTTCTCCAAGAAGGATTTCCTGATGTCAGCACTCCCCAATCCGCTTTATTCCGCAGGCGTTTCAGCAATACGAGAGTCGGAACCCCATCACGCGTGCGTCCACGATCTTCTCGAAGCTGTCGCAGAGGAGCATGCGAAATCCATCGCCGTTGACTTTGAGGGACGGACTCTGACATATGCGGAACTGCATGCCCGCGCGAACCAATTGGCTCGCGTTCTTCGGCGCTACGGCGTGGAACGAGAGGTTCTGGTGGGTGTGTGCATGGAGCGATCACTGGAAATGGAGATCGCGCTGCTGGGGATACTGAAGGCTGGTGGCGCATACCTGCCACTCGACGTTTCTTTTGGCACGGGCAGAATTCAGTATGTGCTCGAGGAAGCGGGGGCGAAAGTCCTGATCACGCAGGAATCGTTGCTGAATCTCATGCCCCGTACACAGGCCGAAGTTCTCTGCCTGGAGCATTCGTGGGATCTGATCAGAGATGAGAGTGACGATCCGGTGCCGTCTGAGGTAGGCCCATCTAACCTGGCCTACGTTATCTATACATCCGGCTCCACAGGCAAGCCGAAAGGCGTGCAGATCGAGCATCGCAGCCTGGCAAACCTCCTATGCTCGATGCGCGAAGAACCGGGAATCGGCGTCAGCGACATTGTGCTTTCGATCACCACCATCTCCTTTGACCTATCGGTTCCGGACATATTTCTTCCTCTTCTAGCCGGCGCGCGACTCGTGATCGCCAGCCGTGAAGCCACGTTCGATGGCAAACTCTTGCGCAGCCTCCTGGCGAGTTCCCACGCCACGTTTATGCAAGCTACTCCAACAACCTGGCAACTTTTGCTTGAGTCTGGATGGACAGGAGACCGCAAGCTGAAAGCCATTGCGGGAGGCGAAGCCGTCTCCGCCGAGCTTGCGCGAAAACTCGCCGCTTCCTGCGGATCGGTTTGGAACATGTACGGGCCGACGGAAACCACGGTCTGGTCATCGGGCTATCACGTTGAAGGACGCGACGAGCGCAACGTGCCCATCGGAAAGCCGATCGCTAATACCAGCCTGTACGTGCTCGGCCCGGACCGCGAACCGCTTGCCGATGGAAGCGAAGGCGAACTCTACATTGGCGGCGTCGGGTTGGCTCGTGGATATTTCAATCGGCCGGAGCTGACGGCAGAAAAGTTCGTGCCTGATCCCTTCTCGTCCCGCCCCGGGGCCCGGATGTATCGCACCGGTGACGTCGTACGACATCGCCCGGACGGCAACCTCGAATACTTGGGCAGAATTGATCATCAGGTGAAAGTCCGTGGCTTCCGTATCGAATTGGGCGAAATTGAAGCGGTGCTCGAGCAGCATACGGCCGTTCAGAAGGCCGTCGCCGCAGCCTGCGACGACAATTTCGGCGGCAAATATCTGGTTGGCTATTTCATCCCTAAGCCGGGCGTGACATTTTCTCAATCGGGAATTCGCGAGCACTTGCGCAAACAATTGCCGGAATACATGGTTCCGCCCGCCTTGGTTGCCCTCCGCGAATTTCCCCTAAGCCCGAATGGCAAAGTGGACCGCAAGGCTCTGCCCGCGCCGCAGGCAGGCGACTATCATCGCGAGCGCGAGTACGTCGCGCCCCGTGACAAAGTCGAGAAAAAGCTAGTTGTACTCTGGGAAGAAGTCTTGGGAATAGCGCCGATTGGCATTAAGGACGGATTCTTCGACCTTGGGGGGAAGTCGCTGCAAGCCGCACGGCTGTTTACCCGAATCATGGGCCTTTTCAGCAAGGATCTGCCGCTGACTACGCTGATTCACGCGCCTACCGTCGAACTTCTGGCTGAGGAAATCAGGCCGCTTTCAAAACCCGCAAACTATCCCACGCTCGTGCCCATGAAGAAGACCGGAACACGGCCGCCATTCTTCTGCGTCCACGGCGGGGCAGGCAGCACCCTATTCATGCATCGCTTGGCGGCGAAAATGGACGCCGACCAGCCCTTTTATGGAATCGAACCAGAGGGAATGGACGGCCGACAATTTAGGCACACCACGCTCGAAGAGATCGCGGCTTACTACCTTTCTGAAATTCGACGGCTGCAGCCGAAGGGCCCGTACTGTTTCGGCGGATATTGCTTTGGCGGGATCGTCGCCTACGAGATGGCTCAACAATTACTTCGGCAGGGTGAACCAGCCGCGTTAGTTGTTCAGTTTACAGCAGAGCTGCGTTTTCATCGTAAGTTCCCTGCGCCGCCAAAGCCCAGGCCGCCAGCGAACCCTACCAGCAAAAGACTCGCCACGTTGTTGAGAAACCCGGTGCGGGCGCTTTATCGCGTAGCCGCGGTACGGATCGCGAAGGAGTGGGGAAAGGTCGCGCCTAGGTTTTATCCGATTTGGTTCAAGTTCGGGTTGCAAATTCCGGCGCGCATGCGGACTCTCTATGTCTGGAGGACCCTGATCCGGGCAGAAAAGAACTACGTTCCCAAGCCGTATCCAGGCTTAATAGTGATGTTTCACGGTTCCGATTACCAGGACGACCCGAACCTAGGTTGGGATGGACTGGCAGAGGGGATTGAACACCACATCATCGGCAAGAGCAGCCAGGACTCTCGTCGTGACTTGATGAACGAGCCTTGGGTGGATCAGACTGCGCGCGAACTCTCTGATTGCATCCTGCGAGCATGCGGTGGGAAGGAAATCAAGCACGCGCAGAGTGCATGAATTCGGCACCTGTTCAATTCTTAAGCGAGACAGGCTTCTTCCTGCATCGCAGCGACGCGGGACAGAGAATCTCGCAAAGTTTTATGTTGGGATGCGCGAATGAGCAAGAAAGACAAAATCGAAACTCAAGCTTAAACTGCCTGTTTTTCCCCGTAGGCCTCGGAATGCAGGGGTACACGAGCGTGGATCGTAGTCCCGCCCATCGGTTTAGAATCAATCGCGACTTCGCCATCCACCAAACGAGCACGCTCGCGCATACTGGTAAGACCAAGGCCGGTGCCTTGCATTGCTGCTGAGAGGTCGAACCCTTTCCCTGGGTCTTTCACGGTGAGGTGAACTTCATTGAATTGTTCCCACAGGCGAATCTCTACCCGTTTTGCTCCACTGTGGTCGACGGCATTACGCAGGGCCTGCTGAAGAATTCGGAACAGCGCAATCGAGGCTTCGTTCGATAACGTCTGCGGAATACCATCCTCTCTGAACTCAACCCGTACACCAGCCTTTTCCGAGATCTCTCTTGAAAAACCCCTGGCCGCTGCGACCAGGCCGAGATACTCCAACTTGGATGAATGCAGTTGGTGAGACAGGCTCTGTACATCTTGGCCAATCTCCACGATACGTCGCCTTGCCCTCTGTATGTGATCGCGGAAATCAGCGTCATGCGAACCGCCCTGATCCCACTGATCCAATTCAACCGCAAGCAAAGCAAGCTGCTGGCTGACATCATCGTGAAGCTCTCTAGCAATCCGAGCACGCTCCTGCTCTTGCGCTTCAATTAACCTTCGCGTCATCCCCGACAATGCCTCTTCTGCCTTCTTACGCTGCGTAATATCCAAAACGTGGGCGATAAAATATTGAGGATTGCCCTCCCGGCTTCGAATCAGAGAGGTGCTGCTTTCCGTGTACACAATACGTCCGCTTTTGTGCAAGCAGCGCTTTTGCAACCACTGAAACCCACGATCCTTCTCCAGCGCTTCTCGGAGCCCTTGGGAGAAAGCTGGCCAATCTTCCGGGAAGGTGATCGATTCCACGTTTTTTTTCAGCAACTCTTGTTCCGTATAGCCAACGTAGGCGCAGAACGTTCGATTGGCGGCGAGATAACGACCTTCTGGAGAGACGATGACCATGCCAACGCCCGCCTCCCGAAAAACGCTTCGAAATTTTTGTTCACTCTCGCGCAATGCATCTTCCGCCTGTCTTCTTTCAGTGATATCACTTACCATTGCCAGCGCCCCGTCAAAGTCCCGGTTTTCGTTGAAAACAGGCGTGGCTGACATGAGTGTCCATAATTCGGAACCGTCTTTTCGCTGGAACCGTTCCTCAAGTTGCTCGGGCAGGCCTTTCTGTCGCCGGCTTAGGATTTCTCGCTTGTGCTCGACATCTTGCGGAAAATAAAAATCGAATACGCTCCGCCCCATCATTTCTCCCCGCTCGCACCCCAGCATCTTCTCCATCTGTCGGTTTACGTAGGTGGTTCGAAATTGCGAATCGAGGAGCCAAACTCCTTCGTTTGCGGTCTCGATGATCCTGCGGTACCGGTCTTGGCTTTCCCGGATGATTTTTTCAGCTTTTTTCCGCTGCGTGGTGTCGCGCGCGATGTAGGAAAACCCGACTACATTTCCGGACGAATCTTTGATCGGACTAATGGTTAGAGAAACATCAAAATTCCTTCCCGACTTCGTTATACGAGTCGTTTCGAAATCCTCGATGCGACCCTCGGCCTTCAGCTTTTCAAGAATCTGGGTTTCCTCATCGCGCAGTTCTCGAGGACTGAGAATGGTGATCGGTTGTCCTACAGCTTCCGCTTCTGTGTAACCGAACAAGCGCTGTGCGCCTTCGTTCCAGCTCGTTATGACTGCGTCCAAGTCATTCGAAATGATCGCATCCTGGGATGATTCAATCGCGGCGATGTGCCTGAACCGAATCTCTTCTGCCGACTTCTTCTCGGTGATGTCTTCCACCATCGCAACCACGAGGGGAGTTGGATCGTTCCGCAGCAGCGACAGACTCAAGCGCCCCCAAACCAGAGACCCATCTTTACGAAAATAGCGTTTCTCCAACTGGTAACGATCGATCACTCCCGCGCGCAACTGCTGAAAAAGCGCCCAGTCCTTTTGCACGTCCTCCGCAGGAGAGAAGTCCACGCAGTGTTTGCTACACAATTCCTCTTCGGTGAAACCTAAGAATGAGCAAAACGCGGCATTCACAAAGAGCGGCTGCCCATCTAGGTTTTCGACTACGATTCCGATAGGACTGGCATCGAACAGATTTCGAAAAAGCTGAGTGTCAGAGGCCATGGTTGTCACCTGCTGCAACACACGGTGTATAGCACCTTGGCTGTTTCACTTGCAACCAATCGGTGCCATGCGAGTTGAGATTTGTGATCACGCCAGGGTAGCTCGACTGGACGAGCTCCCGGTCGACGTAGTTCGAAAAACCCCAGAACGTCGCAAGATTCCCGCCACTCACCGGAGCCTGTCCAATCACAATAGAGGTCAGCCTTGTCCGTCGGATTCGTTCGAGCCTGCTCGTTGCGGGAACGAGCTTGTGGCCAGGACCAGAAAACCAATTGCATAAATAAAGTGGTCGCCCGAAATCCTGCGTACTTGGCGGGAATGAAATGAGGAATTGGGGCGGTGCTGCCCGGGGGCCCCCGCTCGGAGCCGGAGAGGATGTGGGTAGACCCGACCATCCCCAGTTAGGGGAGCATCCCAGGCTGTATCATATTGAGACAGATTAAAAGGATTCAAGATTGGACAAGAAAAACTGGTCTATGGAAACCGTGCCCATCAACGGCCCGGATGATCTGCGCGAGGCTACCCGCGGTGCCGACCTCGAGATCGTGCAGCTGAGGCCTGAGAAGCTGACAGGTTCTATCAGGCATATTGGCGTCGGGAACCTTTGGAATCAGCACGGGACAGTTCAGCTCCGAAAGTCGAGTGAGAGGAACCATGCCTCGAGAGAGAGTTGTACTTGGGACACTACTCGATAGCGCGGGCCCTTCAACGCATTGGTGGAGGGAGATACGGCCCGGCGACGTTGGCGTATTTCCCTCGCACGTGGAAGTCGATGTCGTTCACGGAGGAGTCACCGCCTATTTGGTGGTGTCTATACCCTTGCCAGAGCTTGCATCGATGCTCGCTGGTGAGGAGCATCTGGCAGATCCTGCCTTTTGGAATGCAAAGGGGGTATACCACCCCGATCCGCTGGTTGGTGCAGGGGCGCTGCGCCGGCTCACTCGAATCATCTCGGGCATCAAGCAGAAATTGACCGCACCCTCTGAGGGGGCGACCCATTTTCTGCAGCGTTCGATCATCGAGCCCTTCATAGCGGGTTTGGCGAGTGCCTTACCGATGTCAACAGCACGGTCCTATACTGGCGCCCGGCTGGTTACCGAAACAGAGGATTACATAGATGCAGCGGGCGGACGGCCCGTCCACATTTCCGAACTCTGTAGCGCTTTGAAGGTATCGAGGCGAAGTCTTCATCGGTCCTTTACTGCTACCTTGGGCATTGGCCCTGCCGCCTATCTGCGTCGTAGACGTCTTTCGGCTATCCGATCGATCCTGAGGCGAGGCGATACTGCGCCAATTTCAATTGGCGACTTGGCATTCGAGTACGGGTTTCCTCAGACCGGACGGTTTGCCGCTTATTATCGGGCACATTTTGGCGAAACGCCGTCAGAGACCTTGCGATCTAGATCAGTGAGTACACAAAGCGCCAGGTGACGATGGCGGTCGTCGAATTGGCACAAACTGCATCAGGGTTTTCCGCGCATCATGGTTAACTACTTTTTTCGCAGATAGCGGGCGACAGATTAGGAATCGCCTACTCCACAAATAGATAGTCGCTATTCCCGATAGGTCCGACCGAGGAGCGCTCCGCGGCTCAAACGTGCTGACCTGTTTCGGACAAGTCCCAAGCAGCACCATTTTCGACGAGTACGAAGCGTGAGACTCTTGTAAGCCTCGTATTTCATGAACCTAATAAGTGAGGTCTGCACACCCTGACACCCGACACCCAACTTTTTCGCGATCTCTTCAACAATAGTCCCATCGGGATCGCGGTGGAGAACTTCGATGGACAGCCTCTCTTTGTAAACCCCGCCCTTTGCCGGTTACTAGGTTCCACCGAAGAAGAACTGCTAGGCAAACGGTGTGTCGATTTCTCTCCTAAGGAAGACGCGGAAGAGGACCGGGCGCTTTTTCAAAAATTGCGGGCGGGATCGATAGATCACTATCAACTCGAAAAACGCTACCTTCGGCGGGACGGGTCTTTGGTGTGGGGGAACCTTTCTGTCTCTAAATTGAGCAGAAACCCATCTCCGCTAATCCTTGCAATGGCGGAGGACATTACGGACAGGAAAGCGTCAGAAGATGCCCGGTTTCAGCTTGCCGCGATTGTCGACTCATCTGACGATGCGATTATTCCCAAAACTGTGGATGGACTTATTACGAGTTGGAATAAGATTGCCCAGCAAATTTTTGAGTACACGGAAGCTGAAGCCATTGGAAGGCCAATTACGATCGTTGTTCCACCTGAGCTAGTGGAGGAGGAGAACAGCATTCTGCGTAGGTTGCGAGCAGGAGAGCGCATCGAGCACTACGAAACCGTTCGTATCAGCAAAACCGGGAGAAAGATCAACGTATCACTGAGTATCTCTCCGATAAAGGACGCAAGCGGGCGAACCTTGCGCTGTGCCAGCATCGTGCGGGACATCACCGGACATAGAAAAGCGGAAGAGGCTTTGCTGAGTTCCGAGCAACGGTACCGACTGCTTTTTGAAAAAAACGTCGCGGGAGTGGGCATCGTGAGTCTGGATGGACGGGTGTTAGATCGCAATGACGGCTGGGCACGCATTCTCGGCTATCCGTCACGAGAGGAGATTCGCGGGCGCCACGCGTTGGAGTTCTACTTCACCCCAGCCGAACGCCAACAGCTCTTGGATGAGTTGTTCGATAACCAGGTATTGGTTAGTCGTGAAGTGCGACTCAAGCGTAAGGATGGGAGTCCCGTGTGGGTGCTGTTCAACGGCGCGGCCCCGCGCGCCGGACACGACGCTACCATACTGCAAGCCACGATAGTCGACATTTCGGAACGGAAGCGGGCGGAGGAAGCTCTGTCGGGAATGACTCGAAAACTGGTGGAATCGCAGGAGCAAGAGCGTGCCTGGATTGGAAGAGAACTTCACGACGACATCAACCAGCGTCTCGCGATGTTAGCGATTGAACTAGAACAATTGAAGGACAATCCTTCTGAGGTTGGCATCCGTGTAGAAGAATTGTGGAAACAGGTAAACGACATTTCGAACGACGTCCAAACTCTGTCGCGCGATTTGCATTCCTCGACATTGAAGTATCTGGGTGTCATTGCGGGGATGAAAAGCTGGTGCAAAGAATTTGGTGAACGACACGGAATGCGGATCGACTGCAAGCAGGATGTGCAAAGCCCCTTACCGCAAGAAATTGGGCTTTGCCTCTTTCGAGTTCTACAGGAAGCTTTTCACAACGCAGCCAAGCACAGTGGAGTGAAACAGATTGAAGCGCGGCTATGGGAAGAATCTGGCGACATTCACCTCAGCGTGAGTGACTTAGGCAAGGGATTCGACATCGAAGCTGCGCAGGACGGACCTGGGCTGGGGCTCACCAGCATGCGCGAACGTGTTCGCTTGGTGAATGGGAAGATTAGGATCGATTCCAAGCCGATGGGGGGAACCACAATTCACGTTCAAGTGGCCTTGACCTCGGAGAACCTTGCCCAACAACACGCGGCTGGGTAACAGGGATGTTTTTTATGAAAAATAGGAAGGGAAAAGGCGGCCTTCTGGCCGCCCTTCCGCGGATATTACGCAGGGCGAACGTTCTCCGCTTGCCAGCCCTTGGGGCCCTTGGTCACATCGAATTGGACGGTTTGGCCTTCCTGTAGGCTGCGAAAGCCGCCAGCCTGGATGGCTGAGAAATGCACGAAAACGTCACCGCCCGACTGACGGCTGATAAAGCCGTAGCCCTTGGCGTCGTTAAACCACTTTACTGTTCCTGTTTCCATTTTCTTTGTACTTGATGTTCCTTTGTGAAGTTACGCTGGAGAGAGTCGGAAGAAAAATTGTGCAGTTTACTTGCTGTTGAGGCGAGATGCTGCTGACGACCGATTCGGTCTAACGCACCTCTAAATCCTACGTGGCCCTGGCAGAAATAGCAAATGCTCAAGTTTTCAGTTTGCAACCCCTTTGTTTTCAAGCTGGTGAGTGCTAGAGTCGCCGCAAATTAGGGCTTTCTGCGCTTGAGGAGTACTATAAAGATAGCGAGAAATGGAGTGTTATGCGGCGCAACCGCAAAAACCAGCCCCCTAAAGTAACAGCAACAAACAATGAATCTCCAGCGATCCTTAACCTGATCGAGCAACTCGACCGCGATCTCAAGCAAGCTGAAGGCAAGCGATCCAAGGCGCAGTAGGCAAAGGCTCTCTAGGCGTGCACCCTCAACTCTTGACCCGAAGACATTCTGCTTCCGCCTTCGCGATTAAGAAATTAGCAAGCGTCCGAATGTTGCGAGGCGCGCAGCCTCTCGCAATGGTGTCCTTGGGCGGCAGGAAGATAAGGAGCTCTCATGTCCGCGATTAATGGCGATAAGGCAAGATTTCACCGCAAACGCAAGGATCGAATTGCGCGTCGTGCCCGCAATCGTGAGCGATTGGCGACCGGCGCGGCTCAGGGTAAGGTTTCTGCTGAGCCGGGCTCTGGTACAAAGGCGGCCTCGAAATGAGTATTTCTTCCGGTATGTCTCAACCCGGTAGGCCTCCCGAAATATCCTCCAAAAAGAAACGCGTCTTGCTGGTTGACACTTGCCGTGCAAAACGCGACTTGCGTTCCGAGACGATGAGGAATCTCGGCGTTGAGGTGGACTGTGCGGCCGACGTAAGTGAAGCCCGGTGTTGGTGGAAACCTGATCTGTACGACCTCGTCCTAATTCATGTCGAGGGTTCACCCGGCGCATTGGAGAAATTCTGCAACGATCTCGAAACCGCCACTCCGCGACAGAAGGTGATGTTCTTGTCCGGTGAGAAGCCCGAATCCTTGCCTGCGTCGCAGGAGAACGCAAACCCTCCCTCGCGGGATAAGGAGACTACGGTTCATTCCAGCAATGCCGCGGATGGCCGGCCGCAACGCTGGGGCATCCGGGAGGCTTGCCGGCGTATTTCGAGCATCCGCTCTGCCGGCGAAGCTCGAGCGAGAGCCATTCGTAACAGGCCTGAGCCTCAGCGGGACTCGGAAACCCCACGTGCCTACCTTGACGCCACCATGGAAGCAATCAACCGGGAGGAACTGCAATGAAAAACCTTTACGTTGGAAACCTGCCCCACAGCACCACGGAATCAGAGTTGCGAAACGTGTTCGCGGTCTACGGACCGGTGGAGAATGTCAATATCATCACAGACCGCGATACGGGGCGAGCCCGAGGCTTTGCTTTCGTAGAAATGTCGGATTCTGGAGCTGCCGAGAAAGCTATCGCTGGATTGAACGGGTCCGATCTAGCGGGGCGCACCTTGCAAGTTAACGAGGCCAGGCCCAAGGTAGAACGTCCGCGCGGAAATTTCGGGCAGAGCTTTGGAAGGCCGGGCGGGGGAGGTGGCCGCAACGATCGTCGTGGACCTCGGCAACGTCGCGAACCGCGCTGGTAAGCAAAGTTTTTGATCCATAACAGGTTCCATATTGATTTGATTCAGGAGAAAATTCCAATTGATGACAAATACAAAGTTCGTGGTGCGTGTAAGTCGTTCCGGTGCGGTGGCCTCTCGGTACATTCGACGGCTGGATTGCATTCCAATTTTGATGACCACTGATCCCAAGCTTGCCTTGCAGATGGGAAAGCTGACAGCGGAGGATGCGGTGCTTGCGATCCAGAGTTCCAGATGTACGGCGGAACTTGTTCCAGTAGCGATCAGGGTGCGGGCTGCAGCGGCTTAGGGCCGATAGCGAAACCTACGCTCTTGACGGTAGGCAACGGGAACGATAAATCAGAAATTGGGGGTGTTCATGCCAAAGGGCCGCTCAACATTCAATAAGCGCCAGAAGGAGCAATCCCGGCAGCAAAAGCAGCGGGACAAGGCAGAACGTAGGAGCCTACGGAAGCAGGAGAAACAAAATATGGCCGTGGACGATGCGAACGAATTGGTTGAGAATGCCAAGGCACAGGCGGCCCTATTCAACTTTGGAGCCGAGGAACCGGTGGCCCCCCCACCGCTTGGCTCGATCCATCGAAAGGAAGCCGGGAACTGATCTTCGAGGATGTCTCCTATTGGCGGTTCTGGATTTCGTGTGTGATTTGCGCGGGGAAACGGAATCCATCGAAAATCGAATGTAGATGAAAGGGCCAGCGTTTAAGAGTCTGTCATGCGGCCCGAGCTTCGTGCCTTATGCGATCTGCGCCGGCCTTGACACCGCTTCCGATGGCCGTGGATATCCAAAAAATCTTTCCTGCGGTAAGAGGTCCGAGAATTTTTCTATGGCCGACTGCCGCCAGCGCCATCGACGCCAAGCAACCGCAGCGTGAGCAGTCGGGGTTACCGCCAAACTGACAAGGAACCACCTTTGTCCGCAAGTCCGCGGACAACGAGAGCGTCGTTTTAGCGAAAATACACTGATCGGGAGATGCCGGAGGAGCGAGGAATTCTCTAATGACTCCTTCCCGCATGTCGAGCTTGTTCTCTTCTCGGCAGATCCGCAGCAGGATTTCCACGATCCGCTTGCGCTCCTCAGAGTCTAGGCATTCGATATTCGTCGCCCCGCGTTGCGGAGTGAAAATACTCATCCAGATTCGCTCCACGTTATTGTTGGCCGACCAAAAATCAACAAATTCCGGAAGGTAACCGGTTCGCTGGGCCATCTGACCGGTGATTGTGCAATGTACAGCAATGTGGTGACCTTCGATATTTCGAAGAATTCGCTCATAGGTTGCAGGTTTACGACGAAGATCGTGCTCCGGTTGTAAACCATCGATGGAAACAACCAATTGCAGGTTAGGTAGCTTGGCCCAGGATAGAGGAATTCGACGGAAGGCACTGGTGACGACCTGGACGTGAGTATGCCTGACCAGTTCGGGCAATAGAATGTCGAGTTCACGATAGCGAACCAGCGGATCGCCCCCGACGATCGAAAGATGAAGCGGCTTATGCTCCTCCACAAGTTCGCGGACTCGCCGCACCAATTCTTCACCTCGGAAGTCGGACAAGCTGCGTAGGTTTGCAGCCCCCAAATGCGAATCTTCGTATGCGTAGCAACCTGGACAGCGCAATGGACATTCCCGGGTGATTTCGATCGAGAGGGAAGGTAAACGGCCACGTAGCGTGCGCTGCCACGTGTTCAGAATTGCTTTAACTGCTATTCGGCCCATGGCGGGATTGGATGCTCGGTTGCATTTTCGGTTTCCACACCAGACATGAATACACAAGTATTACGAAAATCCAGAGACTCGACCCTGCCATTTGCGTCCACCGCCCGTCACATGGCGCGGAGGGCGTTGGTGTGTACCATCAACAAAATGAACCTCCTGGCGGCCCTGGGGGCACCAGAGGCATACCTCGAACGGTTTCAGCAGCCGACACCGGCAGGGCAAGCGAGTTGCAGAATACCGAAGATGCCGGACTGACTTCTTGGTTCTTAAAAACGTCGCTGGAAGGGGTCGTCTCTATAGGGCTCCTTGGAGCAGATTGCATACCGGCAGGGCTTCCTGATTACCTTGGTTTTCTCGGAGCAGGTTTCGCGCGCAGTATTTCGAGCTTCCTGTGCCACTATTTCGGTCACGGAAATGAAATTCCCACTCCCCAAATTTTTGCTACGCAGACGGGATGCGAAAGTGTTCGCTGAAGCGGGTGCCCTTGCCTTGCTTAGACTCGAACAGTGCATTGCCGATCAGTACATTTGTGTACCGAAGTTTGACGACCGATTGGTCCGTTGGGCTCCCGCGCAGAAAAGGCACGAACCCGTTCTAAACAACAGCGGGCGTGAGCTCGAATTTCAATGTTGAGAAAGTGGCCTGTAAGTCTCCAGCGCTCCGCAGCGACAAGGTCCGCCCGGGAACTCCTGTTTCGTTCTTAAGCGCGAGGGTCTTTCCCCTATTGTTTCTCAGTGATTCCATACCCAAACGTGGGTAAAGAACCCCATTCAGCGTTCTGCCGCAAGAACATCAAACCTGCATGATTGGCGAAGAGTTTTTCGAGTTCTTGGCGATTATCACGTTGTTTTACGTGTGGATCATGGTTCTTCGATAGAACTGCGGAAAGTGCCGGTTGCGACCATCGGGGCTCCCAGATTGGAAGCCTCCCGGTTGTGTGCCCAAGCGCCCGTTTTTCCCAATGATCGCTTCCGAATACTTTCAGTGCAAAGTGCTTGTTTCGCACTGGCCTCAACCTACCCCGGCCGACAAATTCATCAAGAGCAAGATACAGATGAATGCACCGCACAGATTTGCTGGAAACGCTGATCTTCGAGCCCACCTAGAGAATAGGCACACAGAATATCCAAGTCATACATCTTAACCAGTTGATTGCAGAGGTTTTCGTCTTCCATTGCGGCCTCGAAATTCCCTTGCGCCCGCAGAAGTTGGGTACCTTCTCCGAAAAGTGCTACGCGGGGATGGTCTCCCCTCGCCGCCCTTACGGCTGTCCCAAACAGGCCGCCAAAGGCATCCATAAATCGGAGCGTATCAACCGCATCATGGACGATGAATGTAGAAATCGTGTCGGCAGCGTCCAGGGGAATGTACCTGCCCTGCTCCAGCGCCGCGCTCATGTCCACGCCATAAGACTGCAGCTTTGATAGGAAACGGTCCCGATGTGTCGCAGTTGCGATGGCGATAGCCGCGTTTCCGGCTTGGATAGCATCTGCAATAAACCCCGTCGCTTTCTCGAGGAGAACTTGATCCTCCGAATAGAACACCACCTCATGGTGAGGTGGCGTTTTTGTCGGTGACCAGGGTATGGGTCTTGCAAGCATCGCGTGGTCATTGCTGATCTCGGCCAGATGGGCAAGAAAGTCAGCAGTCAGGCTGCTGCTCACGAACTGCTTTCCCCTGAGAACCGAATCCATGGCAAGCAATAGTTCGCTCGCATCCGACTTCAGGACAAACCCGCAGGCGCCCGTTCGCAAGGCTTCCTTTGTGATGTCCCTGGAATGATGGTCGCTCATGAAAAGAATCTTGGAATGCGGCGAAAGATCGCGAATTTGACGAGCGGCTGCAATACCATTCAACTTCGGGAGGCCGATGTCCAACACGATCAGGTGGGGTTGCAACTGTTCGGCGAGACGAACAGCTTCTAGCCCATCCGATGCCTCGCCGACGATCCGGCAACTCGGTCTGTTCCGTAGCGTGGTGGCGGCAAAACGGCGCCACGGTTCGTAATCGTCCACTACGAGAACGTGGGTTGAAGATGTGGGCAACGAGCGTCCCTCAAGCGAAAGTTTGTGGTTCACCCTGCCATTGCTCGGCACTCTGGCTTTTGGAGAGGAACTCCAGCTGAAATCGGATCCGTCGGACGGGTTTCGGTTGGGCTACCCCAACCCCGTCAAGGAGAAAGAAAGCGAACAGGAGGACTGAGGACCCAGTTGGTCGTGGGCGACATCTTGTCGGGGGTGTCAGCCACGACATCAGGGTGACTCCGCCTTTCGATTTCCTGACGGCGAGATTGAATCGAGACAACGATATTTACATCAGTGACTTGCCTCCAACTGTCAGTTTTGACAGGTGACAAGCACGGTTCCTCCCGTGATCGGGGCTGGACGGGTCGGCACTGCCTTTGGGAATAGCGAAGCGGGAGTGAATGGTGGTCTCATCAGTAGTACATCAGTTAGTCCCCCGGGTAGGGCACCTGGCAGTAAGGCTGTGTTTCTAGACCGTGACACTTTCAAGAACCAACCACCAGGCGCGTTGAACGCGAACCGCACCAAAATGACGTTTGTTGGCGCTTTTACCCCCAACGCCTGATCTGAGACTCTAAAAGTTGCTCACGTAAGACCGCGGTGAGCACGAGCTGGATTGTCTTGGAAATCGCAAGTCAAGATCATCCAGCTCGACGCATTTGCGTACGCTCGACTTGCAGTGGCGGTAGCGCCTCCGGTTGCGGACGATTCTTGTCCTGGCAAAAAACTTCGAAACACTGATTTTCCTCTCCCAGTCGCCAGGTACTGCCGTCTGCGTTGCTTGACCAGACGGCGGCCATCCGAGCTCCAATGCGGATTGAATCACGGGGTTAGGGTAAACTCGCCGTTTTTTCATTCGGCTTTCGGAACGCCTTTGCACCAATTCTCTTGTGAGCATATAAGGAAGAGTTCGCATGTCCGCTTTGTGTCCGCAGGGGAGGTTGGCCATGAATGGTTTTTTGAGACTAGAGAACCGGCACACCGGGGAGATTCTTCAGATGCGTCGAGAACGAGATGCTTCCGGCCAAGTCGTGCTGGTCATGGAGGGTTCATTGCCGCCGCGAAGCAGTGGGCCACCGCCTCACGTGCACTTCGCGGAGAAAGAGGAGGGTAGAGTACAGGCGGGCACATTGGGAGCGCGAATCGGAAAAGAAACGCTTGTTGTGCAGACTGGGGAAGGTGCAGTTTTTTCAGCGGGGGTCGTTCATTCTTGGTGGAATGCAGGAAAAGATACCTTGGAATTTAATGGCCGCGTGATGCCGGCAGTGGACCTGGATTATTTCCTGCAGGCTTTGTTTGCCGTGTTCAACGCTAGCCCGGACGGTAGACCGTCGATCTTTTACCTGGCTCACGTGCTCTGGCGGCACCGCCGAACACAGGCCGTGATGACGCCTCCTAGGGCTATTCAGCGGGTGGTTTTTCCTGTTGTTCTGCTGATTGGCGGCATTCTCGGGAAGTACAAAGGGCAGGATTGGCCAGGATGCCCCGACTCATGCACAGGTGCTCCGTGGTCAGCAGCAGCCAATGCTTAGAACGACTCTGAGACACCGGAGCGCGTTCGCTCGCTGTCAAGCATTGAAATCAGCGGAAGGCCCCCATGGGCGCATGCTTATGGGAGCTGCAAGCAATCTATCGCCTCATTCGACCTTACAGTAGCAATACAGAAACTGCTGGACCCTTTCCAAGGGAGTTCGGTGTAGCTCCTTTGAACTTCCGAGCATTCGAAACCGGCTGCCAAACTCCCGATGCAGGGAGTCGGTGTCGTATCGAACCACATCAAGACCGCTGCATTTCATGGGACCCTCGGGTCCGAAGGTACTGACGATGACGTGCCCGCCCTTCCGTACCGACCGCGCGACTTGCCGAACGTATGCTTGGCGCCTCCGAGGGTCGGTGAGGAAATGAAAAACGGCGCGAATCAAGCAGAAATCAAATCCTGTTTCAAGTAACCAGTGAAAGAAGCCGGGACTCTCCCCAAGGCTTGATCGATCACCAGAGAGAATCATCGCTCGGAGCAAGCCTGGTTCCGGCTTTCAGCAATGTCGGTAACCAGGCCTGGGCTGGGATTGAGATTTCTGGAACAAACCCTGAGGGTGGCCCGTATCTCGTGCTATGCAAAACAAAAGCAAGCTGTTTTCTCTGGCGGCACTACTACTGGGGGCGGTGGCACTGTTCGCCTCTGACCACCCAAACTTCAGCGGGAAATGGAAACTGAACGTCGACAAATCGGATATGGGCCCGGCCGGTGTTACGGCACTCGTGGTTGATGTGAACCATAAAGGCCCTGTATTCACATACACAGCGCGCGGCAGCGCTGGGGGTCAGGATTTCGAACAGACGGAAACGTTTACCACCGACGGGAAGCCTTCGCGGGACTCGCAGGGAGCAAACGTCACCTGCCACTGGGAAGGGGCGACCCTGGTGGGTGAGGGAACGGGAGATGACGGAAGTGTTCTCTATAAGCTGCGGCTCACCCTGTCCGACGATGGCAAGTCGATCACCCGAGTATTCATGCAAGGAGATGATCCCAAGCCGCGCCACGAGATTTACGAAAAGCAATAGTTTTCAGTGCAGACACACCCGCTACCGGTAGACGGCTAGGCTGCAGGCAAGACTTGCAGCCGGCCTATGCTCGATCGTCGGGGGCCGGTCTCTCCCCCGGATCGACGAAGCAGATGACGACTACCGGATGCCGGCAACGGGAGTTTGAGCTGAGGGGGATTCTTTCAGCTTGAGCAGTTCCCGCTGGGCTCGTTTCCAGGACTTTTCCTTCTCCATCTTCTCGCTAGGCGCGTGAGCGTAGAAATCCAGGATGTTTGCGCGCAGATCCGCGGGGAGTTGGGCAAAGTCATTCTTGCTGTGCTCGTCCAGCAATCTGGCATAGGTATCATCCGTCAGCGGATATTCCCCGGGAGAGGTGTCGCGGCCGGTGTCGCAGTCGGTGTTCTTGAGCGCCAAGTCGCGAGCGGGCACGTTCAGGAGAAATTTGCGGTAGTCCTCTAGGGTGTCATTGACGCTTTTGATGTACATGTCCTCAGCTCGCCGGCTTGGGACCTTGAAATCGAGCGCGGTTGCCGGACCGACCTTCGGAATATGCCGCAGCAAGAATGCGAGAATTCTGGAGCCCACCCCAGGGCGACGATATCCCCTGCCCCATTCCTTTTCATAGTTGCTGCGCGAGATCTGATAAAGAAACTTCTTACGCTCAGGATTGTGGGTTTCGCCAACCATGTCCGCGCGGCGATTGAGCAGGGCGACGCGGGTCATCTCCGGGATGAAGTTGCTGACGGCGCGGCGGAAGCTGCCGATGGCTAGGTCTTCGTCCCCAAGCACCTCGTTGAGTCCGAGACCATAGGTCTCGTGAAACGAGCGCTCGAGCAGCGGCTTGGCGATCTCGAAACCGATGAAATCGTGAAAGCGGTCGGAGGTATATCGGTTCTTCGCGACTTGCACCATGTCAAAGCCGAACTCGGTACGAATGTGTGCCTTGTGATCATCGTTGTAGGTAACTTCGTCACCAAACTTGGATTGCAGTTTGGGAAACTCGATAGCAGTAATGCGATTAATAACGGGATGGCCGACGTTATCGGATGAGTAATGCGCCAGAGCGCCCAAGGCGAAGGCGTACTCGTTGATGTCGGAGGAATCGCGTAACAGCGCTTCCACAAAATCACCGGTGCGGACATAGTGCAGAAGGTCGCTAAAGAATTTCTTGCCAAACGGGTAGTAACCCATGTCCTGCACCAGGCTGCCGCCGTAGGTGAAGGCATGCGCGCGTTTCAGGTCCTCGGGGGAAGCCTGTGGGAACCGCTTCAGCAGCAGCGGTTGGATGCGTTCTTCCCAGGCAAGGTCGATGACCTGTTCGTGGGTAAGGACGGAGTATCCGCGCATGACGCTCCCGTTCAGGCAGAGGACAAGGATTGCCAACGCGCGCAGGGTCGGGATTCGCATGATCCTTGGATGCAGAGCTGGTCGCAGGCTGCTGGTCACTTGCCCGCCACTAGGACCACAAATGTGCCTGGCAGGACTGCAGGCCAAGGATGCGGTTGAGCTGCCGTCGGAGCTGGCGGCGGCCCGAAATTGGCGGTGACCAGATAGATCTGATGAGTCTTCGGATCCAGGGTCATGGTCCGGGCGCCGCGCTGGGTGGCTACGGTCTGCACGACTCGGAACTTGTCGGGCGAGTCCTCATGCGCGACCGTAAGCGATCCGTCGCCACAGGAGGCGAATGCCAGTTGAGCGTCAGGATCGAAGCTGTTGGCATCCACGTGTTCGCCGATAGGAATCGTGGCGATCACCTTCCCCGTGTCGGCATTGGTTACGGCCATCATCTTGTTGCCGCAACCGGAAAAAAGCCGGCGGTTCTTGATGTCGATGGCCAAGCCGCTCGGTTCCTCGCACGGAGCCAAAGACCAACGCGATTTCACCTTCAGGTTTTCTGGGTCAAGCGAGACCATCTCACCCTTATCTTCGATGTTGACAAAGACTTCTCCCGTCCCGGTGCTCACGCCGAACTCCGGCTTGCCGCCGAGCGGGATCGTGCCGATAATTTTTCCCGTAGCCGCCTCGATGGCAGTCGAATCGTGGCTGCCGCCATTGAAGGTAAACACGCGCTGGGTGGATGGATCGAACAGGATTGCGTCCGGATTCTTGCCTACGTTCTGAACTTTCGCGATGGGTTTGAGCGTATTGAGGTCGAAGATCGTGACAGTACCCTCGCGGCCGTTACTGGTGAAGCCGCGCCCCAGGGCAGGAGCGAGGGCAATGCCGTGCACCCCGGGGGTGTCGAGAATGTCGGCGACCTGCTTCCCCGTGTCGGCTTCAAGAACAATCACGTGGGTGCCGCGTGAGATGAACAAATGGCGGGAGTTGGCGTCAATGTTCAGATAGTCCCATCCTCCTTCGCCGCCGATCTTGTAGGTCTTGATCACATGCAAGCCCGCGTCCTCGGCAAAGCTCACGCCCATAGCGACCAGCAAAATACCTAGAATCGCTCCAAGCTTCTTCATATGTAGGTCCTCCGTAACCGTCATCCCCTGTAGCGAGTTAAAATTCTACCCGCATCTGAGATGGCGGTGTGACCATCTTTTCGACCACGATGAAAATCTACCTGGCAGGGCCCTTGTTCACCTCGGCGGAACAGGAGTTTAATCGTCAGCTATGTTCTGCGCTGAAAGATGCTGGACACGACGTTTGGTTGCCGCAGGAACACGAGCCGCCAGAGCGCACGGCGAAAGCGATCTTCGAAGAAGATGTTGGAGGAATAGAGTGGGCCGAGGTTCTGGTCGCCAACATGGACGGGCCGGATCCGGATTCGGGAACGTGCTGGGAATGCGGCTACGCCTTCCGCAAGAAGCCGATCGTGTTGTATCGCACCGATTTCCGCCAAGCTGGCGATGCGGAGAATACCCCGTTCAATTTGATGCTGTCGCAGTCGGCAGACATGGTCATCCTGGCTCCGTGCGCGTCTCCCGAGCAGATTGCCGAACAGGTTTGCGTCGCCTTGAGGGAGCTGAAGGGCTGCAATCTGCCGCAGGAGCGCTGAAGAGGACGCTCAGTACTTGAATCGGTAGGTCAACTGCACGGACACGGTTCGTGGGTTCACATAGTGTGTGCCGCCAAAGGTGTTGCTGTTGTCGAGCAGGTAGTGATTGTTGGACAGGTTGAGCCCGGTGAGGCGAACCGTGAAATTGTCGCCGAAGGATTTCGCAACGGCCAGATCGAAGCTGGTGTGCGAGGGCAGGTGCGTAGGAACGGTGTCCCCGTCGCCATTCAGGAAGCCGGAGCCGTATTGCACGCCAAAGTTGGCCGTGCTCCTCCAGGGTAGAGACAGGTCAACCCCGGTGCTCAGCGTGTCGCGCTGATCATGATCGAGCGAGCACACGGGGGCGTCGCAAGACTCGCCGCCGATCAGGCCACCGGTGATTGTTCCCGACCATTCCGAGTAAGCGTGGGAATAGACAAGGTGCAGGCGCGTGCTCTTTGCCAGCCGCGGTGAGCTGGCTGACACCTCCCATCCGCGAAGGCGCGCGTGACTCAGGGTGAGCGGAAAGAAAACGTTGGAATTCCCGAGCACATCATGATCGAAGAAGTTGCGTGCTCCGGTGCGAAAGTTGGCCACATCAAACGCCCAGCCGGCGAGGGGAATGGTCAGGCCGAACTCGTGCTGCTCATCGCGCTCGCCGTGGAGCGGGAGAAAGCACTGCGAGCTGTTGCTCAGGCATTGAGGTCCGCTGAGGGCGGGATTGTTTACGGTTACAAGCGGCGGAGGTTGGTAGTACCGTCCATAAAAAGCCCGCAACGCCCAGTGAAGTTTTGGGACCTGGATTGCGGCACCGATCCGCGGATCGGCGGCGTTTTCGCTCACCGGGCCCTCGGAGTGCGAAAAACGGAGGCCTGCATTCAAGGTCAGCCAGGAGAATGCCTTGAACTGATCTTCGAGAAACAGGGCTGCGTTGCTCCCCCACGGAACGGTTCGGACTGGACCGAAGGAGTTGCTGGGTGTCACCTTGTCCGCCACCGAATAGAGCTGGTTGTCGCGCTCAGCGAACCCCTGCAGTCCGGCGTGGAAGTCATGGCGTTTACGCATGATCCCGAAGTTCGCCACGGCTCCGAAAAAATTTGAGCCCCGATCGACTTCCGAAAGCACAGAATCCTGCGGACCGGGGAGGTAGTGAGCCCGGTTGAAGTGGTAAAACGGCGACAGCATGAGGGTCACCCCGGGGCTCAGGGTGCGGAGCCAGGAAAAGTTCACAAACTGGTCGCGTTCCTCCTCAATGTCGTGAAGAGGATCGGCGGGGTTGATTGGCACCTGATAGTGGTCCCCCCGCACCGAAGCCACCAGGCGCAACTGATCTGCCGAATCCTTATTGAAAATCAGGGAGGTGAACCCGCTCAATCCCGCGGCTTGATCGTTGATGGCGCTGGGCACGGGGGTTTCCAGGCCCAGGTCGGTTCGGTATCCGGTAAGGCTGCCGTAGTACGCGAAGCGCTCGGTGTGGTCGCCAAAACTGATTTGGTCGTTGGTGTTGTTGAAGCTGCCGAAACTGGTCACCAGTTCAGCTTCACGGTTGCGCTCGAAGCCCGAACGCGGCACGACATTGAAGACCCCGAATGTCCGATCGCCATATTCCGCCGAATAGCCGCCGCGCTGCACCTCTAGGTTATCAATGTCCTTGGGATCGAACTGAGGCCCAACGTTCGATGCGATGCTGGTGTTCGGCACCGGAACACCGTCGAGCATCCAAGAGATCTGGTGGCCGCCGCGAATGTGCAGTTGATCATGCGTGACGAAGGAACCGGGCACAAAAGAGGTGATCATCGCCATGCTGTTTGTATCCGAAGCCCCCGGGGAGTCGGCAATGTCGCGGCGCGTTACCACGCTGGTGGAAGTGGAAGAGTCCGGATTGGCGGCCCGGGACGAGTCCTTGACTTCTACCGATTCGTTCGCGACCGCAATGGCCAAAGGGAAGTGCAGTCGCGACTGGCTCGAGGAGGTAACGGTCAGTGTCTGTGCCTGGGCCAGGAATCCCGGAGCATCCACCTGTACGGTGTAAGTTCCGATGGACACATTGTCGAACCGGAACTGGCCTGAGTCGTCGCTGGTGGTCGACTGGGTAAAAGCAGAATTGTTCGCGGACAGAGTGACCCTGGCACCCTGAACCGGACGGTGCTCAGGGTCATGGATGAGACCGGTGACTGAACTGAAGATTGTGGCGCTCAGACTGGCGGCAACACATAAGACAAGCACGCCGACCCGCACGCAGGAAATGCGCATTAGGATCTCCCAAAATGGTTCGTCGCTACCGGGTGGTTACCTGGCAGCTCTGATGGGACGAATGAGGGCCGCCGAGAACTCAGAGGCGGTCCAGAGGGGAATCAGGAGGCTTGAGGCGGCGGCGCCCGGTTCGAGAATCCCACGATGTGGGAGGAGGAAAACGACCTGGAGTAGCCTAGATCCGCCGCTCCATCTTCGAAAGGGCGTATTGAGGCGACGGTGGCAGGAGTCAAAACGGTGGAGTGCGGTGTCCGCAGCGGCGGGCAACAATTCCCGCCTCTGGGCGGGGGCGAAGAGATCTCGCAGCCGTGATTGCTTCCGCTATGGAGTCGCCGCAAGCAGCAGGCATGGGGCTGGAAGCCGGAGAGTGCCTGCAGGACAGGCGTGAAACCAGCCGCAACAAAACACACCAGCAACACCAGTGCTGCAGAGCGCCGCATAGCTGAATGCTTGAGGATAGCCCGGGAAACTGGGAACCTGCAACCGGATCCCGCGGTAGGGATTCGGTTGCATTCTTGAAATCCATTGGCGCCTGAGTTCTGTAACAAAAGTTTTACTCAGAATTGTTCAAGACTGCTCTTGCATTCCTTGGTCAAAGAGGAAAATAATTTGCTTAGACCTTAGCCCCCGGGAGGCGATCATGGTATCCAAGTGCGCCAACCCTGAATGCACCACGCCTTTCTTGTACTTCCACCGAGGAAGGCTCTTCCGCGTAGAGACTGAAGGCCGTCAGGAGCGCCGTCGCAATATGGGCGGTGAAGCGGGGGCGGGCAAGCCGCTGCGTCGCATCGAGTTTTATTGGCTATGTCAAGACTGCGCGGAAAAGATGACGCTTACCTTTGACCGCGCGACGGGCATTTCGGTGCGTCCGCGCGCGGCGAACGGGCTCGCGCAAGCTGCAGTCACGGCAGCTTAGCGGGGGCTCGGTCATATCTTCCCGCAATCGCGTTCCAGCGGATTCTGAGAACCTCTCCCACCATTCGCAGGCCGTCGCGGAGGGGACTAATGCGGGTTCCTCCGACGTCGGCCCACATCACCGGTACCTCATCCACCCGGAAGCCGAAGCGGCACGCGAGGAACAGAATTTCGGGATCAAATCCCCAACGCTCGATGTGCTGCAGAGGGAAGATTTTTTGGGCAGCCTTCCGTGTGAAAGCCTTGAAGCCACACTGCGTGTCCTTCTGCTTGAGCCCAAGCAAGATGCGAAGGGCAAGGTTGAAGGCACGGCCATAGAGCTGGCGTAAGAGCGACTGCCGCTTGGTTTGCAGCTCCGGGCGGATCCAGCGGGAACCAATCGCAACCTCGGCGCCATCTTGAATTGCTGCCCACAATTTGGGGGCCTCCTCGATCGGTGAGGAGAGGTCAGCGTCGCTGAACAGAAGCAGTTCGCCGGTTGCGTTCAGCATGCCGTTTCGAACGCTATAGCCCTTCCCGCGATTTCCGGGATTCTCGATTAGGCGCAAGCAAGTCCAACGCTCGGCGGCTTCCCGCACCAGTTCGGCGGTGCGGTCGCGCGAACCGTCGTTCACCACAATGACCTCCGCGTCCCAGCGTTGCGAGGTGACGTAACCGAGAACGCGCTCGAGCGTCGAACCCAGGCGATGGGCCTCATTGTAGGCGGGGATAACGATGCTGTATCTAGGCATTCAAGGTGACGTGTTCTATGGAAAGGGCGACGCTTGAAAAGGTATCACGGGCCTGGGGATGGGGTTCTTACGGGATGATCTCGAGGTCTATGAGAGCGGAATTTCTCGACCCGTCAAGGTCTAAGCAACCTGTCGTTGTTTTTCCAGCATGGAGAAGAACTCGACCACCAATTCTTCATCCCAAAGGCCGGATCGCGACTCCTCGCGCATGGTGACCGCAGCCTGATCGTGACTCAACGCGGGCTTGTAAGGACGAGCCGTGCACAGGGCATCGTAGACGTCCACAACCTGCAAAATGCGCGCCAGCAAAGGAATTTCCCGCCCGCTGAGGCCGTCTGGGTAGCCGCTTCCGTTGAAGTGCTCGTGATGATTGCGAATGATGGGGAGTACCAGTCGCAGGGATTTCAGGGGACGGCAGATGTTCTCGCCGGTTACCGGATGGCGCTTCATCACTATCCATTCTTCCGGGGTAAGGTTGGCGCCTTTCTTGAGGATCTCGTCCGGGACAGCGATCTTGCCGAGGTCATGCAAGTAGCCGCCTCGGCGAATCGCAATGATGTCGTCCTCATCCAGCTGGAGATGGCGGCCCAGGTTGCTGGCATTTTCCGCCAGGCGCTCGCAGTGTCCTTCGGTATAAGGATCGCGGCTTTCGACGCTTAGACCGAGCGTGCAGAGAACGCTCTCGGCGGTTTCAAGCTCGTCGGTGAATTCTTTCAACTTGATGAGGGACTTGACCCGCGCGAAAAGCTCTTCCGGGAAGATCGGCTTGCTGAGGAAGTCGTCGGCGCCGGCTTCGATGCCGCGCACGCGGTCCTCGCGCTCGCTGAGACCTGTGATCAGAACAAACGGAATGAGGCGAGTGGCGGGGTTGTCTTTCAGCTCACGACAGAATTCGTAGCCGGATTTGCCCGGCATGACAACGTCGGAAAGGATTACGTCCGGCAGGCGCCGCTGAATTTCTGCTTCCGCCTGGGTTACGTCGGGTACAGCCACCACGTCTAACCCGCGCGAGGAAAGCAAGTCGCGCATGAGCATCATGGTGTTGATGTTGTCGTCGACGACCAGGACGCGAGGCAGGCGGCGGCGGAGCGAGATGTCGCCCGCCTGAGGGTTCTGCTGCGCGCGGGAGTAAATCGTAGAGAGCTTCCGGGCCGAATCCATGAGCCTCACAACCGAACCAAGACATTGTATGCGAGAACGCCACTTCCCGCAGTGCTACGAAATGTGCAGCCATCTTTGGCGGGTGCTACTAGATATCGATGTGTCCAGCTTCCCAGAAGTTGCCGCGACAGAAGGCCGTCGATAGAACAATGGGCAACAAGAATGCAAAAATGTGCGCCACCTTCGTGGCATCCCCGACCTCGCGGCGAGGTTTGATTGTGGCGGGAGAACCGCTTAGGTTCGAGGTCCGAAGCCAATCCTTGAAGTTGTTCACCAGCGAATGGAAAAAAGCTGGACCAGGAGAAGGCCTCTCTCACAAAGACTGGCGCACTCCGGGAAGATCTCTCGAAAGTGCTTGACAAGGGCCACATCCTCTCCTATATTTAACCCATCGGTTATTTAACCGATTGGTTCTATACGATGACCGATCAACTCAGCTCCACTTTCGCCGCACTCGCGGACCCCACACGGCGCGCTATCCTGGCCCGCTTGTCGCTCGGCGAGACCTCGGTGACCGAACTCGCAGAGCCTTTCCAGATGTCCATGCCCGCGGTCTCCAAGCATCTGAAGGTGCTCGAGCGCGCCGGCTTGATTTTGCGCGGCCGGGAAGCCCAGTGGCGGCCCTGCCGGCTGGATGCTGGACCTCTGAAGGATGCCGCCTCCTGGATCGAGGACTACCGTCGCTTCTGGTCGGCTCATGTGGATGCCCTTGAGCGCCACCTCGACCGCATGAATCCCGTAAAACCAGCAAACAAAAAGGAAAAACAACCGACGCGGCCCCAACCGCGAACACCAAGGAGAAAGTAAATGAAGATCAAAATCACGAGCGTATATGTAGACGACCAGGAGAAAGCCCTGCGCTTCTATACCGAAGTCCTAGGCTTTGTGAAAAAAAACGACTTCAGCCAGGGGCCTTACCGCTGGCTCACGGTGGCATCGCCGGAGGACCCGGATGGCACAGAACTGCAACTCGCACTCAACAACAACCCGGCGGCCAAAACCTATCAGCAGGCGATCTTTCAACAGAACCAGCCCGCAACCATGTTCTTTACCGATGATGTCGATGCCGATTACAAGCGGATGAAAACTCTCGGTGCCGAGTTCACCATGCCGCCCACAGACGTAACGGCCTCAAAGATCGCCATGTTGAAAGACACCTGCGGCAATCTTATCCAGGTCACGCAGCTTACTTGGAAGTAATCATGAAGGAAAAGAACATGATCGATGGCGAGCGCTACATACCGGGACCGGCGAGCGGGGCACAGGTTCAAAAACACGCGGACGCGGACAAATGGACCCTGATTCTCGTCCGCCAACTGCGCCACTCGCCGGAAAACGTCTGGGACGCACTTACCGACCCAATGCAACTGCGCGAGTGGGCGCCGTTTGTTGTCGATGGGAACCTGGGTGTGGTAGGAAGCACGGTGAAACTGACGTGGGCGGGAACGCCCACGCCGATCGACACAAGAGTGACTCAAGCTGACCCTCCCGAGGTGCTTGAGTTCGGCGACATTCGGTGGGAACTCAAAGCCACTGAGAACGGGACCCGGTTGACGCTGTGGACTCATATCGATCGTCGCTTCATCGCCTGGGGCGCCGCCGGCTGGCACATTGCTTTCGATGTCTTGGACCGGCTCCTCAGCGGAACTCCCATTGGCCGCATCGCCGGTGCCGAGGCCATGAAATTCGAAGGTTGGCAGCGACTGACCGCCGAATACGCCCAGCAGTTCGGTGTTCAGTTGCCCAAATGGCAGCCGAAGGCGGCCCCTAAACCGGAAATCGAGAGATCGTAAAAACCGCTGAAGAGGAGAAGGGGCTCGGCTCGAGTAATCGGGCCAGGCTGCGAACTAAGCCCGCCGGAATGCCCGGTGGAGGACAATAACAGACTCACAACCTGGAAGAGACGACGATGACTGCGAAAAGAGAGCGCGATACGAAAAAGGATGGGTCGGCTGCACAAAGTGAACAACTGCTCAAAGCCCTCGAAGCTCGCTTTGAGGACAACCGAGACCGCCATCAAGGAATTCACTGGGCCGAAGTGCGGAGGAAGCTCGAGTCCAACCCCAAAAAAATGTGGTCCCTCCATGAAATGGAAAGAACGGGCGGGGAACCGGACGTGGTTGGCCACGATAAGAAGACGGGCGAATATATTTTTTATGATTGCTCAGCGGAAAGTCCCAAAGGTCGCAGAAGTGTTTGCTACGACCGGGAAGCCCTGGACTCGCGGAAAGAACATAAGCCAGCAGATAGCGCGGTTGATATGGCAGAAGCCATGGGCATTGAGCTCTTGACGGAAGAACAGTATCGCCAGTTGCAGGAGCTCGGTAACTTCGATACGAAAACCTCGAGTTGGGTGAAAACGCCGGCTGATATCAGAAAGCTCGGGGGGGCTCTGTTTTGTGATCGCCGCTACGATACAGTTTTCCTGTATCACAACGGCGCGGAATCTTACTATGCCGCGAGAGCATTCCGCGGCTCACTACGGGTCTGATCGAGAGAGCCCCTGCCCGCGGATTAGGTGGCGCCGAGGCCGTGCAGTTGTCTCAGAAGCAACTGCGAGGCATAGTGCCGGGCGAGAAAGTACGCGGCCAGCAAGACGCAAGCGGCGATGAGAAAGATTGCTCGATTCCAATGGCTTCGTTCCTCTCGCGGCGAGGTCAAATGAGGAGCGAGCACCGCCCCGAGTGCGAGGCCGCTCAGGAGTCCGCCGATGTGGGCGGAATTGTCAATCGCCCGAACCACCGCACCAAAAAACAGGTTGTATCCGGCAAAGGACAGCAAACTTTTGAGAGTCGCCTTCAAAGCGCTGGGATGGACCGGGAGCCGTCCAAGATAAAGCGCTGAAATCAGCGCGCCTGCTAGCCCAAACACCGCGCCCGAAGCCCCCGCGCTGACACGCACGGGATGAAGCGCAATACTCGCGAGGCTTCCTGCAAGTCCACAGAAGGTGTAGACCAGGAAGTAGGTCCAGGGGGGAAAGATCCGTTCTGCCAAAAGGCCCAGATTCCACAAACACCACATGTTGAGCGCGATGTGGATAATCCCGATGTGCACGTAGTTGGACGTCAGCATTCGCCAGGGTTCGGCGAGCAAGGTGTGGAGACCATCATTGGCCCCCCACTTCACCAGGTCAACGTTGCCCGGACCCCAAGCGGAAAGTCCGCTCAGGGTCATGGCCACGAATACTGCGGCATTGATCGCGACAATGGCCGTGGTTACGGGAACGCGTTCGATCGCCATCCGCCCGCGCCGGCGAGAAGTCTGTCGAGACGGGGCCGGTTCGAGAGCGGCCGCGCGGCATTCCGGACAGAGGGGATGAGGCTCGTCGGGTGAGGGCAAGGGACGACCGCAGCTGATGCAGGTTGGCATGGATCAATCAGCGGCGGCTTCAGCGGAAACCAGCGGCTGGTTGTTCTTCTTGGTGACGCTGGCGCTTGTAACCAGAATGACCGACGCAATCACAATCGCGCTGCCGGCCAAGATGTAGCGATCGATGGTTTCCCCCAACACCAGCCAGCCGAGGAAGACCGCTACCACCGGATTCACATAGGCGTAGGTGGAGACTTTGGCTGTGGGTGCATGCCCGAGGATGTAGATATAGGCGGTGTAGCCGATCAGCGACCCGCCAATAATCAGGTAAACAATGGCTCCGATCCCGCGCGAGGTCCAGACCACGTGGCGCAGGTCGTCGTGCCATCCGGCGAAAACCAAGTTACCCAATCCTGCAAACAGCACCTGCCACGACGTGGCTCCGAAGGTGGGTGGGCCAGACTGCCACTTCTTCGATAGCACTGAACCAAAGGCCCAACTCACCGAGCCTCCAATCAGAGCGATGGACCACCATAATTCTTTTCTTCCCACCTCCCCGGAGGCGCTGAGCTTTGGCCAAAGCAGGACCACGGTACCCACCAGTCCAAGACCAAGTCCCGCCAATCCTCGTCCGGACACGCGATGACTTCCTAGCATCAGCGAATCAAGAATCAGAAACCAGAGTGGAATGCTGGCAACCAGCAGCGCCGCCAGTCCACTGGGGATGTATTGCTCGGCATAGGAGAGCGTGAGATTGCCGCCCATCAATAGAAGATTCCCCACGATGGCCAACTGCACGAGTTCCCGGGCGCTGTAGCGGATGCTGTTGCCGCTGATAAGGCAGTACGCCAGCATGATGACACCCGCTATGGTGAAGCGGGTGGCGCACATGAAAGCCGGGGGAATGTGCTCGACCGCGATGTCGATAGCCAGATAGGTGGATCCCCAAAAAACATAAACCAGCCCGAAGTTAAGTATCAATAGAAGCCGGGATGGAGCCATTGAGGACATGGGAATCGTATCTTTATAAGACGACTGCAGGTTTCAATTTGATTCAGGTTAAAAGTGCGGATTACGTTTTAGTTACTGCGCGAACCCTGACATAGTAGTAAGTGCGGCTAATATGAATGGCAATTTCCACCTCGGACGGCGGCGCGACCTGGATACTAGGCAACACTAGCTGGCCTATCGATCCACACTGGGTCCTCAACGCGAGCAATCCCGCGACCGCGGGAGACGTTTTGGATGGCCTTCGCGCCGAACTCCAACCAGCCCTGGACTTATCCCTTGCTTTATTCAACCGACGCAGGCAAAACCTTCGCGAGTGTAACCACGGTTGCCAGCGCAAACTACGTGGCATTTGGCAAGGGCCTCAATCACGCGACGCCGGCCTTTTACCTTCATGGACAGGTCACGGGCGCAACCGCCGACGCAATCCTACCGGTCCCTTGATCTGAGCGCCTCCTGGACCGAAATCAGCGATCCCGCTCTCATGCAGTTTGGAGAAATCAGTGAATTGGAAGGAGATATGCGGGTCGCGGACTTGGTCTATGTCTCCAGTGGAGGCCGCGGCATCATGTACGGTTTCGGGCCAGCCTCGGGGATTAAGTAGGGGATCAGGGAAAGGTTTCGGCCCCGGTTTCTCACTGCATTCCGACCAAGTGGTCGGTGGCCAGTGACCTTCGGTGTTCCCCAAGCCTGCTTGCCCACGCTAGAATTGTAGGGAGAACGATGCGCTTCTGGAATCCCAATTCGCACCTGCCGTCCTGCTGGCTGCACATGCTCGTATGCCCGCGCAGGTACCTGGCAGTGTTGCCTTCGCGCACCCGTCCCAGCCTCTTCGGTAGCGATTAACTTTAATCTTCCTCCGCCGTAACCCGAAGACCGGGAATCCGTCCGTGTACGGACCTGCTCTTCGTAACCGATAAGCTCGCAGCTGTTCAGGAGGATTTCCATGACGCCCACGATGACCGCCATCGACGGACCCAAGATCAAGACCGCCCTGCCCGGGCCAAACGCCAAGCGCGTGCTCGCGGGCGATGAGCGCTACATTTCGCCGTCCTATACCCGCTCCTATCCGCTGGTGGCCAAATCAGGCCACGGCATCGTCGTTGTCGACGTGGACGGCAACGAATTTCTCGATTTCTCATCCGGCATCGCCGTGACCTCGACCGGCCACTGCCATCCCGATGTGGTCGCCGCCATTCAGAAACAGGCAGGCGAACTGATCCACATGTCGGGAACCGACTTCTACTACGAGAGTCTGGTGACCTTGGCCGAACGCCTGTCGAAGATCGCGCCCATAGCCGGCGCGCATCGCTTCTACTACGGAAATTCCGGGGCCGAGGCGATTGAAGCCGCGCTAAAGATTGCCCGCTATCACACCCAGCGCCAGCAGATCATCGCCTTCTATGGTGCATTCCACGGACGCACCATGGGAGCGCTTTCGCTGACGGCTTCCAAGCCTCAGCAGCGCCGTCGATTTTCCCCGCTCGTACCGGGCGTGACCCACGTGCCTTATCCGGATGTCTATCGCAAAGGTGAAGGTGACGCGTTGGCCTGTGCGCGCTTCATCGAAGACAAGGTTTTCAAGACCACCGTTGCCCCGGAAGAAGTGGCTGCGATCTTCGTCGAGCCGGTGCAAGGGGAAGGTGGATATGTTCCTGCGCCTCCCGTGTTCATGCAGGAGCTGCGGCGCATCTGCGATCGCTACGGCATTCTGCTCGTCGCCGACGAGGTCCAAAGCGGAATCGGACGCACTGGCAAGTGGTGGGCGATCGAGCACACTGGCGTTCATCCCGATATCGTCTGCAGCGCGAAAGGCATTGCCTCTGGAATGCCCCTGTCGGTGATGATGACGAAAGCCGAAATCATGGATTGGGTGCCGGGGTCGCACGCCTCCACCTTCGGGGGGAATCCCATCTCGATCGCTGCGGCGCTGGCGACGCTGGAGGTGATCGAGCGCGAAGGCTTGCTGCACAACTCTGAAGAAGTCGGCAACTACATCAGGCAGCGCATGGCCGACTGGCCGCGCAAGCAGGCTCTGGTGGGCGACGTTCGCGGACTTGGCTTGATGATCGGAGTGGAGCTGGTTTCTGATAAGGAGAAGAAGACGCCTGCTCCGGCGGAGCGCGATCGTGTCATCGAGCTTGCCTTCGAGCGCGGCATTCTGCTCCTCGGCTGCGGTCCGAACTCGATCCGCATCGCGCCTCCCCTCATCACCACCAAGGAGCAGGCCGAGATCGCAATGGATGTGCTCGAGGAATGTCTGAAGCTGGCCGTGAAGTAAGTCGTTTCTCTACTGCTCCACCCTTGCCAGCCGATCAAGGGTGGGGCACTCTCGATTAGTCTGTATCTGCCCTGATGAACTCTAGAGTCACGGCCGGGTATTCGGGAACTCCTTTGCCGAAGAAGCTCGGCATTCGTGAGAATTCACGGGTTGTGCTGGTTCATCCGCCCGATCAGTTTGAGCGAAAGCTGAAGCCCATCCCCCCGGGCGCCGAGATTGTCGATCATCCCTCACGGAGCAACGTTGCCGTGCTCTTTGTGAAGTCGGAAGCCGAAATGATTCGTGAGGTTCGAGCGCTCGCGAAAAAACTTCCCGAGAAGGTCGCGTTCTGGATCGCATGGCCCAAGCAGGCTTCAGGGATTCAGACAGATTTGAAGGAGGGGGTGGTTCGCGAGTTCGGGCTGGCTCAGGGCTGGGTGGACTACAAGATCTGTGCGATTGACGAAATTTGGTCAGGCCTGTGCTTTGCCCGCCGGCAGAACTGAACCAGGCTACTACCCTCCTTCGCCCACCTTCAGCACCGCCAGGAAGGCTTCTTGCGGGATGTCCACGCGGCCGATGCGCTTCATGCGCTTCTTGCCTTCCTTCTGCTTTTCAAGCAGCTTGCGTTTGCGCGTAATGTCGCCGCCATAACACTTGGCAAGCACATTCTTTCGCATCGCCGCAACCGTTTCGCGGGCGATGATCTTGGCTCCGATCGATGCCTGAATGGGAACCTCAAACATCTGCCGGGGAATCAGTTCGCGCATCTTGCTGACCAGCGCCCGGCCGCGTTCATAAGCGAAGTCGCGATGCACGATGATCGAAAGAGCATCAACGGGATCGCCCGCCACAAGGATGTCTAGCTTCACCATTGGCGATTCCCAAGTGCCTGAGAGGTGGTAATCCAGCGAGGCGTATCCGCGCGAGACAGATTTCAGGCGATCATAGAAATCGAGGACGATCTCATTGAGCGGCAGTTCATATTGCAGCATCACGCGCGTCGCGCTGACGTATTCGAAGCTCTTCTGCTTGCCGCGCTTCTCTTCGACCAGCGCGAGAATCCCGCCAACGAATTCTTCATTGGTAAGGATGGTCGCCAGAATCACCGGTTCCTCGACTTTCTGTGTTTCGCTGGGATTTGGCCAGCGCGAGGGATTGTCGACTTCGATGAGTTCGCCGTCGGTTTTGGTGATCTTGTAACGCACGCCGGGTGCGGTCGTGATCAGGTCAAGCCCGAATTCGCGCTCCAGCCGCTCCTGAATGATCTCCATGTGAAGCAAACCCAGGAATCCGCAACGGAACCCGAAACCCAAGGCCGCGGAACTTTCCGGTTCGAAAAAGAATGAAGAGTCGTTGAGCCGAAGTTTTTCGAGGGCTTCGCGCAGCTGCGTATGCTCGTGCGCATCGACCGTATAGAGGCCGGCGAAAACCATGGGTTTGATGTCCTCAAAACCAGGCAGGGGTTCCAGAGCAGGATCGCCGTCGTCGGTAACCGTATCGCCGATCTTGGTGTCGACAACATTTTTAATATTCGCGATGAGGAACCCGACTTCGCCGGCCACCAATTCCTCCACTTCGACAGGCTTAGGGGTCAGCACCCCGAGGGTCTCTACATCGAACGTGCGACCATTCGACCAGAGCCGAATCTTCTGTCCCCGATGCAGCCGTCCTTCAAAGACGCGTACCAGCACAATCACGCCGCGATAGGGATCGAACCAGGAATCGAAGATGAGCGCTTGCAGCTTCCGCTCGGAATTTCCTTTCGGAGGATGCACGTGCTTTACGATGGCTTCTAGCACATCGGGCACCCCTTGCCCGGTTTTAGCGCTTATGGAAATCGCACCGCTTGCATCGAGCCCGACCGCGCCTTCAATCATCTCCTTCGTGCGCGCGATGTCGGCGCTCGGGAGGTCAATCTTATTGATGACCGGAATGATCTCTAATCCGTGGTTGATCGCAAGATAGGAATTCGCCAAGGTTTGAGCTTCAACTCCTTGCGAGGCATCCACCACCAGCAACGCACCCTCGCAAGATGCCAGCGAGCGCGAAACTTCATAGGAAAAGTCGACATGGCCGGGCGTGTCGATCAGGTTGATCTGATAGACCTCACCGTTCTGGGCGGTGTACACCATGCGAACGGCATGGGCCTTGATGGTGATGCCACGCTCCCGCTCGAGGTCCATGGAATCAAGCACTTGTGCCTGCATCTCACGGGCGGTCAGTGCGCCGGTCAGCTCGAGCAGTCGGTCGGCAAGCGTCGACTTGCCATGATCGATATGCGCGATGATCGCGAAGTTGCGGATGTGCTGGGGATCCATGGGAGCGGCGTAGTCCTAATTTTAGCAGGCGGGGTTAGCTCGGCCACAGAAGCCGAGTGCTTGCTTAGAAGGCCTTTCGGACGATGGATCCGGTCACCCCAGCCGCTCCAACTCTCGCCGATTTCGCGATGGCTCTCTCCCGGGGTCGCGGAACTCAAGGCCGAACGGGTCTCCGCTCAATAGGGCCGAGACGCCATCGAATCGTTCTCGAGGCGTTGCCGAATCGAACCAGTGCTCCGACGTTTTCTACCCTTGCAGTCAAACTGAACAACTCATGGCTCTGAGCCCGGATCCCCGAATACCTCGGCCGTGAACGCCTCGATCACGGCACCTGCCTTCCATGCATTCAACGGCAGGCCGGCTTTGTGGCAGGTTTGTTCGAGAAAGGTGATGCGGTCCCAGCCGTGCTCGACGGGAACTTGAGGGAGGAGCAATCCGCGATGACCGTGCTGGGAAATGATGAGGCCATGGCGGCCTACGGCTACCTCCTCCGGCTGAAGGGAAAAAACCTGCGACAAAACGCTGATCGAAATCTTCAGTCCAAGAGCCTCGGACAAGGTTACGGGAGCGAAGCGGGGATCTTCGAATGCAGCAGATTGCGAGGTCTCAACCACGGTTTTGTACAGGGGCATGACGGCTGTGGGGTAGCCCACGCATCCCCGCAATTGGCCGTTGGAATAAACCGTTGTAAAGGCACCGCGCGATTCGGAAAGATGCGCCGAGGGCGAGAACGGCAGCGGTTCGCGGTTTTCGAGCGGGGCAAGAATTGCCTCATGGGCAAGTTGCAAAAGTGCCGTTCGTTCTTCCTGGGTGTATTGGGGCCCGAGTTCTGGTGGGCCGGACAGTTTCGACGAGGTGTCAGATGACTGCGGCATTGCTCTTCTTACGCCGGCTCAGGACAAAGGCGCGGCGCCGCCGTTTTTCCACGCGGTGGTCAATCTTCTTCCAGAACCCGACGAAGTAGTCACCCGCAGACCAGAGCGACAAGAGCACCATGAACCAAATCGCCACCAGCGCGATCCAGTACACGGGGAAAAAATAGCCGTGATAAACGGGCCACTCCTGCCAGCGATGGGCGAGGATTACCGCCACGACCGAGACGATCTGCACCACCATCTTGAATTTGCCGAGGTCGCTGGCTTCAATGGTGAAACCTTCCGAGGCGGCGATGCTGCGCAGCCCACTGACCAGGAACTCCCTGCCGATAACAATGACGGCAACCCAGGGCGCGACAAGCGCAGGGTTGAACTGAACCAGGGTGATGAAGGCGGCGGTAACCAGCAGCTTGTCCGCCAGCGGATCCAGCAACATTCCCATGGTGGTGATTTGGCCGCGCTTGCGGGCGATGTAGCCGTCGATTCCGTCGGTAATGGAGGCGGCAATAAACAGGATGCAGGCGATTAATTCCTTCTCGCCATGGATGCTGGTGAGGCGTGTGGTCGAGAGCACCCAGATGAACAGCGGGATGCTAAAGATACGGGTAAGCGTGATGGAATTCGGAAGGTTCACAACTTGGCTACGCTTCTAAATTATGCTCCAGGGTGGGGTGCGAAGCAACGGAAAGCCGGGCAGGAGGAGATTGTGGACCCCAGGGCAGGGTCATTGCTCCGGGCCCCTGCTTGGCGTAGGATCGCCTCATCAGGGAGTGAGTCATGAATTGTGAACGATGCCTGATTGCGGCTGCCGTGTTCCTAGTTACCGGACTTGGACTGATCTTTGGGTTTACCCACGGAACCCTGGGGTTCGGGGCGGCTTATCCTGTTGCGGGAACAGCACTCGAAGTCTCCCTCAAGACCACCGGTCTCCCCGCCCTGGCCGGCCTCATTTCGACGCTAGTTGGCGTCCTGCTGCTCATCATTGCACTGGTGCAAGCTCTGGTGGCGCAAGTGCCCAGCGAACCGGCGAAGGCTCCCACGACCAAAGTCGCATAAAAAGGCGGGTGCCTAGAACGCGCGGTTCAGTTCGAGCATCGCTCTTGATTTATGGTTTTCCCGACGCCTGATGCGCGATGATCTGGTCCTTGATCTTGTCGTAAGTGGCCTGTGGAATCACCTTCTTGGTGACTAAGTCGTGCTTGGTCTTGTAGGGCCGGTTGGCAACAATCTTCCCGGAGTATGCGTCCCCGATTCCCGGCAAAGACTGCAGTTGATCCTTGGTGGCCGAGTTAATGTCGAGCTTCTCAGCCGCCGAGGTAGCGGTTTTCGCCTTGGCGGTGGATGTTGTCTGGGCCTTGGAATTCGCCGTTCCTGCGCCTGCTTGAGCTGCAAGGTTGGCGGTGAGAACCATGGCTGCTGCGGCGGTGAAAAGGAAAATCCAAAATCTGCGCATACTTCCTCCTTTTGGCCCCGATGAGATCTTGAGTCTCTGCTGCCGCTTCCTCAAGCGAGACGCCCCTCGGACTCCGCTGCCGCCTAAGCGTAAATTCCGCGCTGGCGGACAGTGTAGGCCACCCGGTCGATGGCCAACATGTAAGCGGCAATGCGGTTGTGCACGTTGTGAGTGTCGGCATAACGGACCACATCATTGAAAGAATTGATCATGATGTCTGCCAGCTGCTCGTTGACCACGGATTCCTTCCAGAAATATCCCTGACGGTCCTGCACCCATTCAAAATACGACGTTGTGACGCCGCCCGCATTGCAGAGGATGTCTGGAATTACAAAGACTTTGTTGGAAGCGAGGATTTCGTCAGCTGCTGCCGTGGTCGGCCCATTCGCACCCTCGGCAAGAATCCGGCAGCGAATCTTTGCTGCATTGCGGCTGGTGATCTGGTTCTCCGTCGCGGCGGGAATCAGGATCTCGCATTCGCTCTCGAACAGTTCGATGGGATCGACCTTCTCTGCCTCCGGGAATCCCGAAATGTTGCGGTGCTGCTCGCGATGTTCCCAAAGCGCATCGAGGTCAATGCCCTTTTTGTTGAAGATCGCTCCATCGACTTCGATGATGCCGATGATCTTGTACCCGGCTTCATGCATCAGTTTTGCGGCATTCGATCCCACATTGCCGAAGCCTTGGACGATGACGCGGGTATTTTCAGGACGGAGGCCAAACTTCTTGATCGCCTGATCACAGGTGATCATAATCCCCCGTCCGGTAGCCTCCCGGCGTCCGCGAGAGCCTCCGATGTTGATCGGCTTTCCGGTGACGACCGCCGTGACCGTCTGGCGCATGTGCATGGAGTAGGTATCCATCATCCACGCCATGACTTGTTCGTTGGTGTTCATGTCGGGCGCGGGAACGTCCTTTTCAGGGCCGATAAATTCCACCAGCTCCGCGGTGTAGCGGCGAGTCATGCGTTCCAGTTCGCCAGGCGACATGTGGTGCGGATCGCAAATGATTCCGCCCTTTGCGCCGCCGAATGGGATATTCACGACCGCACACTTCCAAGTCATCCAGCTGGCAAGAGCGCGGACTTCGTCGAGAGTCACATCCGGCGAATAACGCACACCTCCTTTAGCAGGTCCGCGGGCAATGGAGTGCTGGACGCGGAAGCCGGTGAACACTTCCAGCCGGCCATCATCCATAGACACCGGTATGTGAACGATCAGCTCACGATTGGGATATCGCAGGACCTTTACCAGGCCCTCATCCAGATTCAGCTTCTTTGCAGCGGCGTCGAAACGGGCGGACTGAGCCTCCCAAGGATTGATTTCCTGCTCGAGGGAAACGGTCATAAGTTCTCCGTGCTACCACGCTAGCTCCGCAGATGAAGGCTACGAGGCCTTCGGGCTGGCAGAAGCGGCGGAGCAGAACTCGGCTGCGGCCAGCAGGCAAACGTCCTATCTTATGCGGGAGGGAGGAAGCTAGCAAGCTGAGAGGGTTTTCTCTCGTACCTTGAGAACGACCCAGCCGGGGGAGCGGATCGACCCTTAGTGATCTGAAATCAAGGCCTTAAGCGGTAGCAATCGACCGGTTGGTCTGGAGGGCTCGTTCCCGCCTCGCGACGGTCATGACGAGGCCTTGCTTCGGACGGAGAGTGAAACTGGGCGACGGAATCACCGGATGTCCTGGCAGGGTGCGCAACTCGAAGCGCTGAGCAATGGTTGCGACGAGCAGCACGGCTTCCATCATTGCAAACGTGTTCCCGATACAGATTCGCGGGCCTCCTCCGAACGGGAAATACGCAAATTTCGGCAGCTTCTGCATTGCCGGATCGAGCCAGCGGTCGGGATCGAACTTTTCCGGGTCGGGGAAATATCGGGGATTGCGGTGCATGATCCACTGACTCATGACAATATTTGCGCCCGCTGGAATCCTGTAGCCTCGAAGTTCGAAATCTGAAACCGTGGTGCGGGCCAGGCTCCAAGCCGGCGGATACAAACGCATCGATTCCTTGATCACGCGTTCGGTGTAGGGGAGGGCGGGCAAGTCTCGAAATTCAGGAGATCGTTCTCCGAGCGCTTCGCGAAGCTCCGCCTGCAGCTTCTCTTCAGCTGGCGGGTTTTGCGACAGCAGGTGCCAGGTCCAGGAGAGCACGAGCGCTGTGGTCTCATGGCCTGCCAGAAGAAAGGTCAGCACTTCGTCGCGGAGTTGCTTATCGCTCATACCGGTGCCGTCTTCATCGCGCGCGCCGATCAACATCGAAAGCAGGTCGCCCGCGTCGGACTTGTTCTCTCGGCGGGAAGCAATGATCCGGTAAACACTCTCGTCCAGTTGCCGGACGGCACGGCGTACACGCGTCATCGTGGGCGTAGGCAAGTAACGCGCGGCTGGCGGAAAGAGCATGCGTGCTCCCGCAGTGTTCCGCATGAGAACCTGCACGGCGGAAGAAATCGCGCCGAGTTCCTCCGGTTCCACGCCGAAAAGGCAACGTACGACGATGCGCAACGTGAGCCGCATCATCTCCCGGTGGATTTCGCGGGTCTCGCCTGCCTGCCAGGACGAGAGCATTTCCTCGCAATAGCCGGTCATGATCTCGGCATACGAACTGATTCGCTCCCGGTGAAATGCAGGTTGCGACAGGCGGCGTTGACGCAGCCAGGACTCCCCTTCGTTCGTAAGCAGACCCTGGCCGAAGAACCAGCGGCTGTTTTGGACCACCCTGTCTTTTTGGAAGTTCTGTGCGTTACGGATGAGCACCCATTCGACGAGATCAGGGTGATTCAGGAAGTACACATGCAGCCAGGCTGCCCGGTAATAGAAGATATCGCCGTACTCACGTGCCCAGAGGAGAAACGTTCCTAGCGGATCGTTTCCAGCAAGCGGCATGTTGCCGTAGAGAAAGTGCGGTTTTGGGCCGGGCGGTCGCTTCATGGCGGTTTGGCTTCAGTTTATCGTGGAACAGACGCCACTGTTGCCGAGCGCCCGGCAACGGCCGCACATTGACGTCGTCAACTTCGAGGCTCAAACTAATGGCCGTGTTAGGAAACCGGGAGCGCCTTCTAAAACTTTGGATCGCGATTGTTCTACCCGCCGTCTTATGCGGCTCAGCCATGGCGGAAAGTGCCGACCCTGCATGGTTGCGATATGAAAGCTTCAAGAACACCCCGACCGGAACCCCTCATCTGATCGCCATCGTCGGACCGGGCCCGGTCCTGCGGAGCGCCGGTCAAGAACTGGTCCGGGCGCTTGGGACTCGACCAGCAGGGGCTCGAGGCCGAACCGCCACGCTCCCCGCAAAAGATGCATTTGTTCTCGGGCCGCTGAAATCTCTGAAGGCCTATTTTCCTGCACTGAAACCCCAACGGGCGATTTCGCCAGATGGTTTCTGGCTGAAAACCGTCCAGGAAAAGGACAGGAAGTACTGGTTGATTGCCGGGGGCAATGATCGCGGGGTTCTCTACGGGGCGTTTGCCCTTTTGCGCAAGCTGGCCCAGAGGCAAGATGTTTCGACTCTCGATGAGATCGAGAATCCTTCAGCGCCCATACGGTGGGCGAGCGAGTGGGACAACCTCGACGGAACGATTGAGCGCGGCTATGCCGGGGGTTCCATCTTTTTCGAAGGCGGAAAGGTTCGAGGCGACCTGGCGCGGGTAAGCGAGTATGCACGGTTGCTGGCTTCCATTGGCATTGACGCGTGTTCCATTAACAACGTCAACGCTGACCCGAGAATTCTTGGGCAGGATTTTATTCCTCAGTTGTCGCGTGTGGCCGAAGCCTTCCGTCCCTGGGGAGTACGGCTGGCGATCTCGGTGGACCTGAGCGCCCCCAAAAGCGTTGGCGGGCTGCCTACGTTTGATCCTCTCGACTCGCAGGTGGCGGCCTG